>Ga0126342_10002486_pt1 | contig 28810 bp, 22 predicted proteins | sample Cyp1metagenome_FD_92528 | JGI IMG/M metagenome (GOLD analysis project Ga0126342, IMG submission 92528) | Coral microbial communities from Lord Howe Island, Old Settlement Bay, Australia - Cyphastrea 1 metagenome | ecosystem: Host-associated > Invertebrates > Cnidaria > Coral ... | reverse complement strand
TTACTGAGTTTGAAATGAACAAAATGATGGTTTTGCTGAGTTCTAGCAATTCTACCATGAAAAAATAAGGGTTTTACTGAGTTTGAAACGAAAACATGATGGTTTTGCTGAGTTCTAGCAATTTTACTGAGTTTGACATGAAAAAATGATGGTTTTGCTGAGTTCTAGCAATTCTACCATGAAAAAATGATGGTTTTACTGAGTTTGACGTGAAAAAATGATGGTTTTGCTGAGTTCTAGCAATTCTACCATGAAAAAATAAGGGTTTTACTGAATTTGAAATGAAAAAAATGATGGTTTTGCTGAGTCCTAGCAATTCTACCATGAAAAAATAAGGGTTTTACTGCTATCTGTAGAGTTTCCTTAAACCAATTTTGAGAAAACACATGCTTTAACACAAGTTAAAACGATAGTCATTTGATTTTGGAAGGGTTCAATTGTCCAATAAGTGGGGGCACCAATTTGAGGGCAATGTTGCGCGAACTGGACTGAATCCGATGAAACATATCCGGCTTAGAAGAGGTGATATGTATTAAGGTTAGTCTTGGATACCTTGCAAAACGTGTTGAGATTGTAGGCAAATCTTCTTTGGTATCTGCAGACTTTCAAAATAAGTTCTCTGAAGAGTCTTGGGCCTGGGTTGTCGCCGTACCCAGAAACACTTTCCAGGCCAAACAGGATCGGCTACCCAGAACAAATCAACTGAACCACTAGTTCGGTGATGTTCAGACTGATTGACTATAGGAATGAACCGAAAACGTCAACATCAATCCTGCCAAAGATCGTCATATCTTGATGTTACCCTCTGGTAATTTAACATAACTATGGAAAATCACTATGTTTAATGGGAAAACTCACTATAAATGGTCATTTTCAATAGCTATGTTAAATTACCAGAGGGTATTGCTATTGATTTGCTATTGTTGCTGGACTTTTACGCAAGACGTTGCCGTTGCCAACACCACCATTCATTTTTGACCCTCTCTGATCGAGGGCTACGAGTCCCCCTTGTTGCAGTTGTGGATCTGGGTCGAAACAACATAAACAACACATACCCTCTGGTAATTTAACATAGCTATGGCAAATCACCATTTTTAATGGGTAAATCCACTATAAATGGCCATTCTCAATAGCTATGTTAGTTTACCAGAGGGTATCTCTGTGTCCCAAGTTGTCCCAAGGTCTGAAAAATTGTCTTTTTTTAGGTATTTTTTTAGGTCTCAAAAGGCCCAACTTTTCAAGCCAGTCTTCTGGCCCATAAATTCGGCGACCTGAAGGTCTGAAATCTGAAGCAATCATCGTCACAAATTGACACTCGTTATTTTATGTTATTTTAAAGCTCCAACAAAATGGCAATTCACTCTTTCCCTATGGATCCATGGCGACTGTCTGAGAGGGTACAGCTAACCCCCTATATTCATCATACCCCAGTCGTACTTGGAAGGCATGGCCGGATCCATAGGGATTATACAGTTATCCTCACTATTGATCAATAGTTAATAATTACAAATCACTATTACTAACTCAATGGTTAATCAATGCTCATTGATCACTATCAAAGTATATCAAATTGACAAAAAACCAGGAGATTCGAAAAAAAAAAATTGGCGAAAAAATCACTCTCCAGCCATCAAACCATGTCATCCAGTGAACAGTGCCAGAACTTTGGGATGGAATCCATTTTCAGACCCATTTTCCATCCAAATCCCAGCCTTGGGAAATTCGCATTTCTCAGGCAGGCGTCCCTGCAAGAGGGGCAAGCTGGCCGCCTCCGGCGTGCCCTTCTTGGGCAGCAGGATCATGGCACCGCCCCCCGCCTCCTGGAGATCGAACAGAAAAAAATGGCGCTCAGATCTTGGAGGGGATCAAGTAGAACTTACTGCTTGGTGGTTGACCAACCATCTTAAAACATATGAAAGTCAGGGATTATCCCATATATTATGGAAAATAAAAATGTTCAACTTATAGCCTCTGGTTATGTCAACAGTTTGCTATTGAAAATGCCCATAGAAATAGTGGATTACATGGATTTACCTACTATAGATGGTGATTTTCCATAGCTATGTTAAATTACCAGAGGATAAATGGCAAACATGTAAATATGATAAGTAAAACCCAGTGGGCTATAGTTACAACACGCATAAACCTTGTTATTATCCTGGCTGGAAACCTACTTAGCGATTCCGAAGTGGGGCACCAAATGTCTTGGTATATCCCCCGGTTGTTTCCAGCCCTTTCCACGGCATCATGGTTTCCTTGTCGATGACGATTTGGAGACCATGAAATGCCAGAAACGCTTTGGCGTGGTCATCGCTCGCAAAGGCCAGGATATTTTTGATTTTTGACAGACTGATCCTTGGAGCTGCAACAAAAGGATCAGGTTGGATGGGTTTTGATATGCTGATTGCAGCTGAAAAGAACATACCATAACTAAGTGTTCAATCTTCACTTTAATTTGATTATGTTTGATTGATGTGGCATTTTGGTATTCGACAATGAAAACAGACAAAGCAAAGCAACTAAAGGAAGAAATACTGATCAAACCAATAATACGGATCTTGACTCACTTCACTCTAGACGGTTGGAAAGCTGTTGGCCGAGCTTTCTTTTTATGTGCTGTCAGCAGAAATGAGGCCCAGCCAATTGCAATATCCTGGTCGCAGCGCACTGTTTGATCCAAGGCTCTTATCTCCAACCTGTTGTGGGTAGCTTCTGACCTCAGTGTTTTGATGGAGAGTGAACCATGTTCCCAGGTTCTTCCAAGCCGTCAACTAGGAAAATCATCGGCAATCATTGGAATATGAAGCAACAACAATGTGTCAACCAACGAGTGTTGAGACAATCTACACTGGGTTGTGGTTCAGATCCATACCTGATAGTATCTTCACCTTCCCAGTAGTGTGGAAAGGAGAGGTGATGAATGTCTCTGAAACTGCGAAGCAAATGCTTCACAGTGGCAATTGGAAATACTTCGGAAGGCACGGTAGGTGCCCCCTAGTTACGTAGCCACAGTAACTTGTTCAACATAACTCCAGTTTCACTAGGCCTTATAGTAGATATAGTATGGTCTATAGTTACTTGCTACAGCTGGTTGGTGGTTTTAACCATCTTGACAAATATGAGTTCGTCAATGGGAAGGATGACATCCCATATATTATGGAACATAAAAGCCATGTTTGAAACCACCAACCAGATAGTGTACCCTCTGGTAATTTAACATAGCTATTGAAAATGACCATTTATAGTGGATTTTCCCATGAAAAATGGTGATTTTCCATAGCTATGTTAGTTTACCAGAGGGTAATTATTTAGAATTCCTGGAATTCCTGGAAATCATTGAAATCTCTGTAGAATTCCTGGAATTCTAAACTGGTTGCTGGTTTCAACCTACCCCTCTGAAAAATATGAGTTCGTCAGTTGAGATGATTATTCCCATATATATATATATACATATAAAATATATATGTAATATATATATATGGCAAGTCATAAAATTCATGTTCCAGTCAGCACCAAGCAGATGAAATGTATGAGGGATTTCCCCGCTTGTTTGAGTGTCTTACAGGTCGGATGTAGAGCAGAAAGTCCGCCAAGCTCGACACACATCAAATTGTGATAAGGATGTATAAATTGGTTTGTAAAGCCCATGAACTATGGATTGTTGATGGATTATGAATGGATTTAATGAAGATTATGAATCCCTATCGATCCAGCCGTATCTCAGGAAGTGTGACATTATGATGACTAGCTCCTCGGTGGTTAGCCAGCTGACCTTCTCAGACAGTGCCTGGATCCTCCGTGCTCTTAGGATATGTCCAACGACTCGGTCCGTGTTCGGTCCATGTTCGGTCCACGACTCGCCTCGCACATCTCACTAGGTCCGCTACCAACAACCACAAAGCACGCAATCTCGCCTAGGTGCGACACAATGGCTGGGATGATCACAAAAATCATCATCTTTGGTGTCAATAGATTGCTTGTCTAATACAAGAACATAGATGTTTCTTTGTTGCTACTAGTGATTTAATGATGTCTTCTGAAGTAGATTTCTCCATCAAGTTCCGAACGGGATCTCCTTAGAGCTGGAACAAACAACATATCATCCTAATGGGGAAGTGTATTTCCAAGTTGAGAAACAGCAAACAAGCCTCTGGACTAACATTTTTGTTCAGCACTATCGTTTGACCAGAAACTTTATCCATATATATATATACGAAATAATGTTTGGATGATCATCTTATCCAATCCTTCCTCAAGATTCCAATCATCTTGGGTCTGCAAACCCCCTAGTGCTGGGGCCTGCGTTCCGATAGGTTTCGTCCCATCCTCCCGACCCTGGAGACCCTGGATCTGCTAAACCCGAAAGGTTTGCACCGCTGCAAATACTCGGCATAAATGGGATCTTCTTACAGCCACTTAGTTGTTTTGAGGCATGTTATATTGGGATTCCGCAGATGATTTCTTCTTCAAATTATAAATCTGGTTGGTGGTTTCAACCTACCCCCCTGAAAATATGATGAATCGTCAGTTGGGATGATGAAATTCCCAAGATATGGAAAGTCATAATCCATTCATGTATTAATAATTCACCAGTATTAACCATTAATAATCCCTAAATCTCCATATTAGATAGTATATTCCATAAAATTCCATGGTTCCAGTCACCACCAACCAGCCCGAGGGTTCTTCACCACCCTTCACCATCTTCAGCAGGCCATCGGTCCGACATCACTCGGAGACCCAACGAGATCAGCCACACCGCTCATGCACACAGAGGTCAGGAAATCGGCTTCTCTGTACATGCCTTGGACACGGCGGACCGGACTGCCTATGACATAATTTTTTTTGGGACATTTAATGACAAAATGGTGCAATGGACATAAATGGAAAAGAATGGAAGATGGAAAATCATGGAAGACAATTTAACAATGTGTCCAATTTTTGGTGGTGGAAACATCATATATATATATAGGATTATATAGGAAAACATGAAAAGTAAACATCTATAATAAACCCCATACATTGAGATTTTCCAAGAATTACGCAAAGAGTAATATTTCATCTGGTGTGCAAAGTCATTTTCTCCAGTGAAATTGACATTTGAGAATGTCCCCAACTTCAGAAAATATGCTGGTATGGCTAGTCGAAGCTACCCTCCAAATGGTATTCGATGTGCCAAGGCCCCATTTATAGATGATGCTCCAGGTAGCCATGTTGGATTACCTGAGGGTCTCTACACCTTACCACCAGAATTTCAGCAGGACATGGCATGCCAGCCGTGCGCAGGCTATACTAAGCTCACAAACGTAGGAATCTCGCGTAGTCTTCCGTGTGGAAGGCTGCATACACCTGACTCTGCTGGAAGGCAGGGTGCTACTAGCACGGATCCAGATGCCAATCATTGCCAACATCCCGTGCAAGAAAAACTCCAGAGATCCAGGGGAATGCTTTGATTAATATTACCCTTTGGTAATCAAACCATGGTTTGTTGGAAATCCCCTATTTAGATCCATTTAGTTCGATTTCCATCCAAACCTCCATCAAAAAAAGGGGCATTTCCCAGCTATGTTTGATTACCATAGGCATGTATCGAAAGGTGGTAAGCTGGTAATCCCAACGAGGTGATCACACCACTTGGCAAGCGCTAGCCACGTTGCTCGCCGATGATTTTAAGGGAAAACAAGTTTTGGTTTGGCCGTTCTGCTAAATGCTCGATTTTGGGTCTATGGTAATCCTGGTAATCAAAATATATCAAAATAAGAAACATCAATGAAAAGGCAGGGCTACATACACTTCCTGGATAATCATTGGATTGGTTTGAGAGGATATTCACAGGACGGCCCCCAATGGGGCCTGTGTCGCAAAGGTCAACAAGGGATGCATCAGCAGTTCGCGGCTCATCTTGGCCAAATGTCCAGACACTGCCTGGCCCCGAAAGAGGCTGGGATGAGAACTATCATCTTGTGCACTATACGTTTTTTTTTTTTTTAAAGAGCAGTGATTGTGATTCTTGATGATATTAGGTTGCGGTCATGATGATGATGGTGATGATGATGATGATGATGATGATGATGGTGAGGAAGAGGAGGAGGACGACGATCATTGTGACGGTGGTGATGGTGACACCGCTCCACTGTCTCCATTTTTTTCATGGAACAAACTGATTTTCAGGGTGGCAGCCCTACCAGCAACAACAGCTGCGGCAATTGCAACACCACCAAGATGTCAAAATGGAAGGATATGAACGGTATGTTTATCCTGTTCTCGCTGGGGATTGCTCTCTGGAGGGCACCTCATTCCCAAATATGTTTCAACATGTTCCTTAATCTGCCGGCATACAGGCGTGTCTTGTGGATCTTGCTTTTTCGTAGTTGTACTGTCTGTTTTGTCTTTGTCTTTGTCTAGACTTTTCCCTTGGCGCCGATTTTTGTCTCGTCTAACTTGAACCCCCCCTCCCCCCCCCTCCTGGCTTCATCTTTCCTTACGTTGTGGTGGGCTCAACTCTGCCCACGCCTCGCTCAACACCGGCATGGTTTTGCACATCTTGCTGTCATTTCGATGGTTGTTTCCGTTTTTTGTTGTGTTTGCCACCGGTTTGCTCCGTTTCTTATATCCAATACTTGATCCACTGGTTTTTGTAACGAACGCCTTTTACACGCATAACCTTTCTAAATATGGCCTTTTCCAAAGCCTTTCTCAATATGGCCTTTTTCAAAACCCTGGTTTACACACATGCTTTGGTTTAAACTTAAACCGTGGCTTGAACAAAACCAATGCTTTTGCGTCAAAACTGTCTTTTACACAAAGAGCTGTTTTACACAAAAACCGTCTTATGCACAAACACCATGTTTTACACAAAAACCATGGTCTTGCTGGGCCTGTGCAAGGGCTTTTTGCGGCTTACAGGATAGCTCTTTCCATGATGGCCGGCGGAACACGCCGAAGGCGGTTAAATATGCAGGTTTCCAGACCAATTTCATAGTGAAACCCGTGGTTTTGGGAAACCCCCATGTGGGTGTCATGAGGGTCTAGGCATACACATCACCAACAACTCAGCTCCACTAGGACAAACAAATTCCACAGGTCCACAAGTCTTCAGCTTCCCAAGGCTGCTCTAAACACCCAAACGATACCAGGTAAACCCACCCATTTTCCCAGAAAAAAGTGGCTACAGTATGAGTTAGCTATAGCTTAGAATTGCCCCGGCTCTAGAGGCTCCAGCCCCTGAAAAACAGCCAAGTTCACATCTGGAGAGAAGGACATCAGAAGCAGCACGATGTATCTAGCGGCGTCACGAAAAAAGTAAAGCCCGGGTACTCCAAAAAAGGGGAACCAGGAGAAGCTGAATTAAGTTGTTGTTGCTGGCTGACAACTTGACTCGAAGCGGCATCCTTCGGCTTTGATCATGTTTCTTTTCTTGAGGATTCAACTTCAAAGGTGACATCTCGCCAATGATGATTCAGCAGCCCTTATTATATAGTGGCAGTGAAGAAATCCTACTGTGAATCCATCGTATTGCCGGGGTCACCCTTGTGGGGGTTGATTGAATCCTGTATGGTCTGTGGAAACGATCACCAGCTGAGGACTCCGTACTGTGGTTCAAGAGGCCCTCAACCAATAGATCATGCTGTCTGTTTGACGCTAACTGCAGTGACTCTTTGGAGTAGGATGGTTTAGGTATAGGTTATCCTATACAGTAGCTACTTATCCGCGACTTCGAAAGAATCACATGTTCACCAAAAACACTCGCTTCCAAAAGTCTTCCAAACTTCGAGGTGGACGTTGGATGTTCAATATTCCGTAGAAAGCTCTACTTGTATGAGTCCAATCAGGAACTGGCTCAACATGCAGTAGCTGAATATTACAGTATGGGGCCCTTCACACTTGGGATGTAATTGGGTAACGAGGTAAACCCAAAAATAAACCAGACCCAAATCAAACGCAACTATAATGTTGCCTTTTCGTGGGGGCATTAAGTAAACAACATCCATCATCCCTGAATTTTTAGGTGGTTTCCTATTGGCTTTGCCACACTTATCATTACTCACCCACCAGCCATCACCTTCGCGCAGCCATCTCGAAGGGTGAACTGTACTCCTCGGTGAGCTCTACGGGTCTGTCCCAAAAAAGGGGATGACGCGCTCGCACGACGCAACCACTAAAAAAAAGTGAGACAGTCGCAAAGCCACCAGTGGCATCCATGTTATGACAAGAATATCATGGCAGCGAACTGGATGTTTCCGAAGATTGGGTATACTGGTATGAATCCGAACTGAATAGGGATACCCTCTGGTAAACTGACGTAATTATGGAAAATCACCATTTTCAATGGGAAAACTCACTATAAATAGCAATTTTCAATAGCTATGTTAGTTTACCAGAGGGTAATTTTGCTTAAGCAGCGCACGGCACAGGGTACCCTATTTTTGGACGTCATATCATGGTCAGTGCTTACAACATCTCTCAACAAGAATCCAGGATTTGGAACAGTCACGTTGCGGATGGAAGAATATATATATGTCAAAGATTGCCTAAGCCTAATAAGGCCTAATACATCTATGTCCTTGATATCTGATATCCACCAATTGATGGTATACCTGCCCCTCTGAAAATGATGGAGTTCAAGCCAGTTGGGATGATTATTCCATTCCCAATTGAATGGAAAGTCATGAGAAATTCCATTCATGTTCCAGTCACCACCAAGCAGACATCTATATTCCATAAACCATCCCATTTTCCTAGCTTTTCCCATGGAAAAACACCACAATGTGAGGCCCCCTAGATAGCTAAGTTGGTTTATAACTCCAATAACTATGGTTTATGGCACTTATAACTATAGTTACTGGGGCGAATCTAAACCAACTAACATCACTGGGGGGGCCACATGGCATGATTAAACACAACGATGGAGTCAGGATTTCCAGCTCCCGGCAGCTCCCGGCAGCTCCCGGCAGCTCCCGGCAGCTCCCGGCAGTCGTCGCCTCTGGGTCATCGTCGTCCAATCCGAAACCGCCCATGGCCTGGCTGCCAGGAGGAAAAGATCGGAAAATCCACGACTTTGATGGACTTTCAACCTACCATTGTGGTTAATATACCTGGTTAATAATGGTTAATATTAATGGTTATTATATGGTTAATGAATGTTCATGATGGTTAATAATCATCTGGTTGGTGGTTGACCTACCCCTCTGAAAAATGATGGACTTCGTCGATGGGAAGGATGACATCCCATATATGAAATGGAAAATAAATCATGTTTGAAACCACCAACCAGATGGGCATTCAAACCAGAAAATCATCCAACTAAATGATGGATTTTCCAGCACGCCATGTTTGATTAACAGGACAAGGGGCACCAGCCCAAGCAACATCAAACTAATGGAACAATATAAGAATATACATGAACATACCAAATTGAGGATGTTCCATGTTAACATAGCAAATCCATGTCCATGTTGCAATTAGATATTTGTGAACTTAACTTAAGCCTGGTCATGTCAAGCAAGTAAAATCATCTTCCGACCCAGACCAAGAAGTGATACACTCCCAAACATGTTTTTTCTTTCTGACCTGAATCTTTTTGGGACAGTGACTACTATACCCTCCTTTAAAACTAGTACAGAAATGTACAGAATCCCGTTATCGGCCTTTGGAATTGCCATACCTGGGTTCCATTTCGATTTTAGTTTTGGCGGGTGCCCTCTGTTTCTATCTGTTTCTCAGTCCCTAGGGTGCAAAAATACTCACCAAAATGGGTCACCGTTTCAAATTCTCCCTACTCTCCGGTGAAACAGGTCTTTTTCCCAGCGCTATATAAACCTCGATTTACTTCGAGGATGTCCCATGATTTTCCGATGATTTTCCCATGTTTTCCCATGGTTTACTGGGAATTGATCTCCGCTCGCGATGTTACCCCGTTGGTCATCCACCACAGTCACCTCAGCGAGGATACTCTTGGCCAGCTGCCTTTCGTGAATGGCCTGGCTTTGAACAAATTTTCACATGCACAACTTCTGCGTTTGTTTTGGGAGGTTGGCCCCAGCCAAAAAAAAAATAAGGCGTTCTTTTTTTGGTGCGAAGAAAACAAAAAAAACTGCATCAGTGCACCAGCATGAAGAGTAGAATAACATCCGAAATCCCATGGTTAAATGTTTTTTTTCTAGCGCTTGTTTGGAAGTCTACGCTACATTATCTACATGTGCGGCATGTTCATGACCCCGAAACCAGATGTCAGGCAATATTTCATGGATAGTTGTGCATATAGTTCCCATAAATGTTCCCGGCTTCCGCCATCTTCCGCCACAAAAATCATCCCAGGCCGTACCTGGTAGGCGCTGAGCAATGGCTCAATCGTCTGAGAGATGGCCTGGCATACGAAAATCCCATGATATATCCCATCCCTATCGATCCAAGTACCTTCTCAGGAAGTGTTTGGGGTATGATGACTAGGTGGTTAGCCGTACCTTCTCAGACAGTGTCTGGATCCATAGGGCATGATATATCCCAAAAGTGATGTTTATAGAAGTTCAGCCATGATAGAAACAACTAGTCATCATGAGGATAACCTGGGATTCACCCAATAATGAAGACCAATTGATTCAAATCGTGGATGGTCTTTTTTGGTTCATTATTGGGTTAACCTCATTATATGCACACATAATGTGTTTCTTTTTTTTTAATGTACAGTATGTATACAGTATGTATACAGTATGCATATATATAATATAATATATAATTATACATATTTATACATGCAAAGGATAGTGAGTGGGAAAAAACACCGCCCCTACATAAATGTTGAGATGCATGTCAACATAAAAATGTCAAGATTTGTTTGGCCAGGGGATTCGCAAATCGAGAACCAACCATACGGTTGCCCATTTCTGCCAACGGGGCCGTGTGTATCATCAAAGACGGGTTGCGAACTGTGCCTTTTCTGAATCTATGAAAGAAAAGAACATTCCTCTTCCAAACAACCTCTGTTTAAGAGACAACAAACAAGCATGAATGCATAATCATATTATTGAATATTCATGTTTTAACGCCATTCGTACATTCCTATTTATGAATATTTCTCCGAGTATGCAACCTTTTTCCAAAGAACGGGCAAAAATTGCACCACCACCAGGACAGCCTTGAGTCCCAACTTGGTGTCATACTTCTCGGTCGCTTGTTCCTGGGCCCGTTTCAAACAACCCATTTTTCGCAGGGATGGCGAGCCGCTTTTTTTTTGGTGGTTGAAAATGGAAAGGCCATGGGTCTATTTCAGGTTTTACCATTCAAACTTCGCTTTCCAGCAAGCCTTCCCTGAAAGCAATTTTGGGTTTCAATTATGAAAATCAAGATTTGACAAAGAATCATGGTACATAACATGCATGAGTTCTATTCACCATGACTGGAAAGAATGAATGCTGGCAAATCGATCGTATGGGATTTAGGACGAGTGTGGCCAGAACAATTGACCCAAGAATAATATATTAAGGTTTGTCCAAACAAAAATGGATCTGGATAAATTGTAAAAGTTTAAGAACTTGAATAAGATCTTTTGGGGATGATTCCCGTTCCTCACCATCATTTTTAGTGATGTCGCAATGAGGTTGTCCTAACTTATCCAAATGGATGTGGGTCAAACCTGGGAACCTGCGGACCACCAGACCCGCGTTTAACACAGCTACCATGGACGTGGCAAGTCTCGGCTTGTTTCTGCCCTCTGCCCAACAGCAGGAAGAGCGACAACATCTCGAAACGTAGGCAACACCTGGCTCTGAAAATAGCTTGGTGATGTGTTCTCACCCTCAGCCAATTGGGAGTTGAAATTGGCAATCATGTTGAATGACAGAGGGAAGCAATAGCAAACATGTACAATGCAAATTGTTGTTAATGTATACAGTACTGTATACTAGTTCATTCATTTTCATTATATAAACAGTACCTAATCATGGCATGCACATCGAAGACACTAATATCAATGCATGAACCCTTACATATACATAGAGAATCATAGAGATCTAAGAGCATACATATTTGACCCTATGAAGTGGGCGGATAGTTCATGTTTCCATTGCTATACAGTATATAGGTACATATATTTGACTAGCTCTGCGCCAGTCAACAAACTTCAAGCATCTTGAATCAGTCTGGACAAAAGATGGTTCGGTTTTCAAAAGTACACGTTGAAAAAAAGTAGCATCTCCAGTTTTTGTTGGCCATGTGAGGGGTTTGACAGGATCGTTCATAATGGAAATCAACTTTTTGTAGATGAGTTTCCGAGTTCCTGTTAGGAAGAAAGACAAACACATTCACACACATAGTAACTGTTCATTGCCATGTTCAAGTACCAGAGTCACCTGAAGCATAAAAACCAAGTCACCCCTCCATACGTTTCCTGGTCCATAAAATGCCCATACTGGTTATGGCTCGAAACATACCAATGGACCCACACTATTAATGATTTCTGGTCATTACATTCGAGCCATTCTCATGCAGCGGGCAGCAATCAGTGGGATGAAGCCACAATCCGGAGAAAACAAAACAACACTTGAAAGGGCCTTGAGAGCAATATCAGATACCCTCTGGTAATTTAACATAGCTATGGAACATGGCCCATTTATTTCGTGATTTTTCCCATTAATAGCATGGTGGATCTTTCCATAGTTATGTAACAGTTTACCAGGCCGGGTATCAACCAGACACGTTTCCCAACAGATCCCGATTTACCCTCTGGTAAACGTTTCCATAACTATGGAAAATCACCATTGTATAGCTGGGTAATGCTGGGTAAATCAACTATTTCTATGATTTCTATGGCCATTTTCCAGTTCGCTTTTTGTTGACCAGGCCGGGTATTACCCGGTCGAGTTCCAGATTTTCCCCACGGATCCCAGTGAAGTGGTCGAGGTACTCATGGCTTTCCACGAAGACGCGCTGCGTGGTGCTGCGCGGCTGTTGTAGGTGGAGATCCACCTTGATCGAACGCCCGTGCCGGCATTGTGTTTGGATATTTCAACAGTGGTTGGGTTTAAAAGTTCACTTCTAACCCTATGGATCTTCCGATTTCGGAAGTGTGACTGGGGTATGATGACGTGACTCGGGGGTTAGCCGTACCTTCTCAAACAGTGGCCGTGGATCCATAGGGTCTAATATATTCAACAAAAAGACGTATAATTTGGGGCACTATCTCCAAGGGTGTTTCACTTTTTTTCAAGGACGTACTCATGAGTAGTATTCACTCGACGGATTTGCATTATATGAGGTGAAACATAATCTGTAGTACTGAAACGGTAGCACATGAAAGAAATGTTATGTAAGAAGCTGGGATGCACTGTCTGTTCATTTTAACTTCAATATATATATGTTTGATTCTCTATGTAGGATGTGCTATTATCTATATGTAGGTGACACCTTTCATCACATCCTTTTCCCCTGGGATAGTTGAGGGTTACATAAATCCAGCAGCAGCCTGGATGCAGACTGCAAAATTGGCAATTAACCACTTTTACGGATTCTTACGATTCCCTGACGTCAGCCATAAAGTACATATAGAATACATATAGAATACATATAGAATACATATAGAATACATATAGAATACATATAGAAGCAACTGATTGCAATCCAAAACCCTGGTTTTTCCTCAGCAGGTTTGGTTAAGTCCTGGCAGGTTTCAGTGCCCTGAAGAGTGTCCGAGCACGGCACAAGAACACCATCGGACCATCCGAGTGGTTTATCGCAAGAACCATATGTTTGAAACGAAATCCTATGTATGGTGGGAAAACATGGGAAAACAATATCTTGCTGGTGGCTTCAACCCCTCTGAAAAATATGAAAGTCAGTTGGGATGCTTATTCCCAATATATGGAAAAATGAAATTCATGTTCCAAACCACCAACCAGATATCATATGGCAGTTATAAAACCATACTTGTCCCACGAAATCCCCATGAATCCTATTTTAAATCCGTACAAAAATCACCTGGTACAACCTGAGATATCCCACCCGAATGGCGCGCGTTCGATCCCGCAAGTAGGAATAGACCTGGCCACGGCCACGCAGCACATTTTGGGGGAAGGATCGGCTGTCTGACTCAATTTCCGTGTGGTACATTTAAACGTTCATTTGCCCAGATCTAAAAAACATCATCAAACATCTATCTAAATTATCTAATGTCTATATAGATCTTATTTTAAAAAAATATATTAATATAGAGTTTATAACTTTTATAGGCACTCGACCTGCTATCCTGCCATGAGATCACCTTTAATAAAAAAACGTCGAAGAGTCCAGTGAGTCCACGGTTGTCAACGGCTCCACCTCGATGTAAGGAATCGCAGAGTTTATGGCATAGCCCGCTTTGGGATTGCTGTCGAAGTCCAAGATCTCCTTAGACTATGAGGACTGACTATGACTATGTCAGGCCCCTGGAGAAGGACATTTGATTCACCAATTTTTTAGCACCATGTGATATAGAAAAAACCTCTGGTAATGATAACATAGTGATAGTTAATGGTGATTCATATTATTAATGAATATTAATGATAGTTAATGGGATATACCCTCTGGTAATTTGTGACATAGCTGTTGAAAATGGCCCAGTCGAAATAGTTGATGTACCCATTAAACATGCTGATTTTCCATATATTATGTAAACGTTTACCAGAGGGTACCAGAATTGGGGGAATATCCGGAGCTAGATTCATGGCTTAGTTTATAGTTGTAAAATGATATAAACCACTTTGGATGGTACCACCCAGCTGGGTTTAGATTTGGAGATTTGGGTGCCTAAGGTTTAACAGAACATCATCCAGCCTGTGCAGTGTGTTTTTTTTCGACGTGAGCCATGAAAAATACCACCACCCCATCTCATCATCTTCCTATTATGGCTTGTAACCCTTATTAAACCAGTCAGTTTATACAATTTCATTGCCATTTCCTATATCAACCAATCAACAGACCAATTCTCATCGCGCACATGTAATCCCGTCAAAAAATTGAATACCCCAAAAAAGTGACAGAAGACGAATAGGTTCAATGTGGTTCAATACTAAACCAGGGATACTGGAGGTTGGTTGAACCTGTAAAAGCTAGTTGAGAGCGAGAATTGCCTGGCGGATATGGGTGAGAATTAAAATGGGGCATACCCTCAAAATGGCAATGTTATATAATGAGAAATTAATGATTGAACAGTCTATTTAGGGTTTTCCCATAATTTTCAAACATACCCAATATTGAAAGTTATAGCACCAGTATATCCCCAGTATATTCTACCATTTTGAGGGTTCCATGCAACCTTCGAGAAGGGTAGGATGGATAATATAAAGCGAACTATACCATACTATAGTAATGTAGCACTATAGCACTATTACCTAAATAATATAGCTACGCATAGCATAGACATGCAGCACATTGTCTAAATAAATATCTATATAAATGTATGTATCTGAATATCCGGACAATACTGTATATCATGACCTTCATAAAATGCACATATCCTCTGAAAGCAGGGTCACCAGCAATTGGTCGTCTGCCTGGGTGAAATATCAATAGTCGTGTTTTCTTGCAAATGAATTCTCGGTACGTTCAGCCTCAAAGTACCCACACAAAACCAACAAGAATATGGCCACTGTTGCTGGATTGGGTCGAATCTAGATACTCCACAAGCATCTCATCCATGGTATCTTACCCCAAGGGTTGTGGCACTTTGACCCTGACCTTCACGCCGGGCCCGACGCCAAGGATCCGTCATGAGGTACTCCATGGTCTTCCAGCAGGCCTCTAACGATCTCACATCTTGACTTCGATAGGCCTCACATGCAGCGAAGTACTGAGTGTCATGGGCAGATTAGAACCGAAACACATTAGTGACATCGAATGACATCGACCTACCCAGGTTATTAACTGTGACCTTATTATATGACCTTATTATATATGATTTTTTGATTCCCCTGTTTTAGATCATCAGAAACGTTCAAGAAACCCTTGAAATGGTCACCATTCCAACCATGGTCTATCCCTCACCAAGGTTTACCCAGGTCCGGGGAAACAAATGCTTCTAGCCAGTCAACAGTGCAGATCTGGAAATGCCTCTGCTTCCTGAATTTTCTCCTGAACATTGTCTCACGATGATAGTGAATTTCTAAAAAGACTTCGCAATTCCTGAAACAAACACCATGCATCATAGATTATCGGGAATAACTTATGAACGAGTTTCAGGCATCAACACCACTGTGTTATCAATTTTCTCAGCCTTTATCCATGGCATCGCCTTGTCAGCCGAACTTCTTTGATATTTCTTGGTGGCGAACTTCAGATTCACCTGCGGTCACTTTTCACTCACAGGTGGACTGATGGACCTTCGGAATCTCATGGCGCCTACCTCTGAGAAAACCAGAGTGATTGTATCTCATGATTTTGGGGGTTTGGTTACCTATCTGATAGGTAACTGGGAAGTAAGGGCCAGTTGCTACCCTCTGGTAATTTGTTACATAGCTATTGAAAATGGTCATAAAGAATAGTTGATTTACCGTTAAACATGGTGATTTTCCAGTTCGCAAACTGTTATATAGTTTACCAGAGTGTAACGGATTATAATGATATATATATATATTATATAATATATATATAACAATTACATAACCTCAGTTATAGGAGTTAGTTCATCCCATTTATAACTGTTAGTTGGGCCATAACTGGAACCACCAAGGCTTCAAACCCGCCTCCGGGTTTTTTGCATCGGTGCCCTTCTTCCATTCAAACTTGTCCAGCTGACGCGTCATCTCGCGTTCCTTCGCCTGCCGGGATGTTTGCTGCCGGGATGGACGTTCAACAAAAATGAGGGTGCCAAATGGTGCTAACCTGGTTTGATATGATTTGATCAATAGAAAGTAGGTGTTAAACATTGTTACGTCACTAGAACAAAATAACATTCACCAAAATTGTTATCTGGTTGGTGGTTTCCTCTGAAAAATATGAGTTCGTCAGTTGGGATTATTATTCCCAATATATGGAAAGTATAAAATTCCATGGTTCCAAAGCACCAACCAGTTATAACTACATCATTTCCGTCTTTTCGCAGTGAAATTCACCAACATGATTCTAACATCAGTCAAAGTCAAAAAAAATCACACGGTGAAGGGTCTTCCTCTGAGATCTGGGAGGCCTTTCTGGGATTCCCCAGATCCTAAGCATCAGTGAGGGAGAACAGGCTTCGATCGTTACCCTCTGGTTATGTCAAAATAGCTATTGAACATGACCATTTATAGTGGATTTTCCCATTAATCATGGTGATTTTCCAGTTCGCTATGTTAGTCATTACCAGAGGGTATCATTTCGGGAGGATGAGTCGTGGTGAGTGTAGCTCCCACCATTCAACTTGCACTGATCTGCTTCCATTCCTGGAGATTGGACCCACACTCTGAAAGAGGAAAAACTGCTCCAAAACCGTGGAAAAAAACAAAAAAAAACAAAAAAAAAAACAGTTTCACCCGTCCCCTGTCCAGCTTCTCAGACCCTCTCTATGGGTCGAAACTTTTTTTTTTGTTTTCTCGAGGTTTTGGACACTTTGTCAGTCCAACAATGTCAGTTGCTCATTTTTTTTGTTTTTGTTTTCCTTTTCCTTGGGTTCTTGGGATAAATTTTCACCCGGACAAACATCCATTGGCACAGCTTTCACCCCTCCACATTTTATATTCATGTCTTCATTGAGTTTCAGATTTTGGCTACTGAGCCATCAGAGAAAATGTACAGTAAAAACAGCTCTATCACCCACCTCTTCAGGCACTCCATTGGACTGATGTTTTATTGGTAAGCCGAGGTCTTGGTGCCTCATCTTTAAAGGTTCGGCTTGTGCTCTTCAAACCTGGAATCACTAAAAGTGATATCTAACATAAAACTATATTTTTCAAAAATGGCTTGTTTAAGCAACACTTTGTTGTACAAAAAATATGTTTGTCTCAAAGTGTTTGCTCCTTCCAAAAAAAACAATATTGTATCCCTCACGACAAGATTCCTCTAAAGAAGGATGTTGTTTTCCTTTGGAAAAGCAGATACTATTTTGTAGGATGCCACATTATTCTTCTTGGCAACTCTTGCATGCCACTGATACAGCAGTTCTTGAAGAAATGATGGTATTCCTTCGAACAGACATGTTCATTTTAAAGGTTCAATTTTTCATTCTACAATGTAATAGGTTGAAAGAAACAACATTCTTGCAGTCATGCATTATATCTTGAAAAACACTAGTCTAAGATGTACTAATAGTCTTTGAAACAAAATGTATGGTTGACATATACAACAATATCAAAGCGAATCCTTCCTCCTCCCACTAGTCAGACATCACTCCTATAAAAATGAGCAATATGCCATTCAAGGATGCAACACCCCTAGCAGGAAGTGTACAGCCTATAGCTGGAGAATACAACCATTTTTTGTTCAATACAGCCTACAGCCCAATACCTCCTTTGAAAGGGGCAGTAATTGTGCAGAGCATACAATAAATCTTTCAAACATCTGCTTATATTTTTACATTTTCACAAAGCTACAGTACACAATTTACTGCAGAAAGCAGGATTGTTTTCAAGATGCATGATCTTCTCAAAAAACTTGTTCAAGATACAGCAGTCTATAGTCTTTTCAGGAAGTTCATTTCTCAATGCTCAGTTGCGCTTTCATGCACAATGTGTTGTTTCCCTGCAAGTGTGTTACTTTTTTCAACAAGGCAGCACTTTTAAGGCAAAATATAGATGATGTTTTTGTGAAAAGCACTCATGAACAGCATGAAAGGATGCATAACACTTTTCAGAGAATGCAGAATGTGCAGCTGGAAATTGCACTCATGTCTGTTCAGTATCAAATACACATTTTTCGAGAAACATAAAACTGCTGTGAACAAATCCAATAATTTTGTCAAATAGTGTACACACACATATATGTCTATATGCTAATATGTACAACAATACAATGCAGAATTCATTGCAGGCATCAAACTCATTGTCTGGACATTTTTTCTTTTCCAAAATGCTTAACAAAAAATAAAGCATTCTTGGAAAGAGACAACATCTCTGCAGAAAATATAGTATTCTGGTCAGTCGTGCGTTGTTCGCTTTCCAGGCACAGTGTCAATATCATTGATGAAAGCACATTTCTTGTAAGATTACATTATGTTTTGAAATTTTTTGACATGTAGCATGACCATCTCATAACCACACCAACTCATGCATAAATGATGCAAAACCTTGTAACATCAGACCTTTCACAACTCCACCCCCAATTTGCCAATGGTAAGCCGCTCTCTAGAATTTACCCAGATGAGATGCCCCATATCAACAGATTCAACAGCACCCATCTCTTGAGGTTTTTGTGGCGTTTTTGCACCTCGTCTCTGGAGCACATGTCGTGCAACTCTCCGATGATGGGACCTCCGTCGATGTTCGGAACCTGCCGGATTTTTTTCGGAGATCTGGGGGATCTGGAGCTACAAAGATCCTAAGAAAAGAGCTTATACACTATATCACACTATATCTGATATATGACAAATGTGTCCTTATACATGTATCTAATTGTACACATATATATATATACACATTGTATACATGTGTGGATACTGTAATCATGTTTGTATGTAGACACTGCATAGCTACGTGTAAATATAATCAAAATTAAGTAAAAATAATATGTTTCTGTGCCCAAAGTCACAACGTATTCATGGATTCCATTGGCAAAGAATGGGACCCGTCTTGCCTCTGCATCAGCCAAGCTCACCATGGACACCTCAAAGGCTTCCAGAGGAATGGCAGACTGGGAACGTTGGGTTACCCTCTGGTAATTTGTTGCATAGCTATTGAAAATGGCCCAGTCGAAATAGTGGATTTACCCAGCTAGAACATGGTGGATCTTTCCATCGTTTTTTGTATCTTTACCATGCCGGGTAATACCAAAAAAAGACATTCCTTCAATGTGAGGCCCCCTAGATAGCTAAGTTGGTTTATAACTCCAATAATTAACTATGGTGCATGGTACTTATAATTATAGTTACTGGGGCTTATAAACCAACTTATAACTGGGGGGGGCCACATTGTTGATCTGTGGTCCCCGTTTCGGTCTTGACGGCTTCACGGCTTGGCCATGCTTGACCCATGGCCCGCACTGGTTTCCTGGGGAAACCTGCTTCGATTTTCCGGAAATCCATTGATCAATTGCTGAACTTTCATAGAAACGATGGATGGATTTCTATGGATTTCTCTGATGGATACACATTTTTAAGCGAAATGGAACCACGACATGACCCATCATCTCTGTCTGTTGATTTCTGGGTCATTTGGGATCACCATCCCACATCGGTGGGAAATTCACATCGCAATGGCAAGGGCAAACGACACGACACCATCAATCAACGCCCCGAAAACAACTCGGAATTGGATCATCGGATGGATCTGAAGCGGATTTGAAGAGTGCAACAAATTGATTGAAATCATATCCCAGATGCGAACCATGGTGACCATGGTGCTGGAATATTTACCTACATGACTGGGTCGTTTTTGGGGTAAATGTAGGTAAATATTCCAGCACCATGGAGCATATTAGGTATTGAGGTGCTGTGTATTGAACAAAGGCCATGACACGCAATCTCCGATGCCAACTACACCGTCGCAATTATCACCACAATGGAATATGTTGCTGCTGAGAAGCACTTTCCCATAGGATCCATGTATGCCATATATGGTAACATTTACCATCAATATACCCCAAATGTTAGCATATATACCATACATGGATCCTATGGGTTTAAACAAATCCATGGTAAAACTCAGTCCGTGAATTCTCGGAACTTGTTGTTCTGTTCTTTCAGCACATCATCAAACCTTTGGTGCCACATCGGTGTTTTGATCCAGAGATATCCATCCCAAGTCGTCGAAAAAAACGCCGTTGATCACTCAGATACGCTTAAGAAGAACGAACAGCTCCAAATTTGTATTGTCACTCCATTTTTATCCATTTTTTGTATACTTATTTCATTGTGGTAATGGGTTAGAACGACAATTGACACATAATGAACCTCACTGGTCTTCAGAGCAAAATGGCGCTATCGTAGTAGAAATTGGCCCAGCCAGAAAAATAGGCTTCCCTAAAAAGCATGGGGCCCCAAAACAATAGGTGAGTTTGTTTTACACCTAGATTTACAATGATTTATGCCAGAGATTATAATCAGATTGTTTCTTAAGCAAACATCACCGGGGGGCCCACGGCCGTTTCCATCCCTTTTCCCAGCTGCCATCAACTGAGATTCCCTACTGGAGCCGAGGACTTCTCCAGATGTGAGGAGAATCGAGCGGCTCTCTGCGCTCGCATATCGCGGTTGTCCTGGTATAACAAATCATGTATAACATCGTGGTGCTATCTTTATTGGGGGCCCCAAAAATGGGCTTCATTTGTGTATAGTCCGGCAAAATACGCAGACCATTCTTCCAAAATTTCGTGCTGACTTGTGTGTATATATAATATACATGTATATATATATATATATATATTATATAGAAATGTACATGTATATGCTAGCGGCTGGGAAACCGTACGTGCATTTTTGCTGTTTTGGGTGAGGTGGGTTGGGGTGGGGTAATAACGTTCAGTTGCACTTGCACACTATGATGACTACGAGATCGTCTCTAGCACTTGGGGTGGGGCGGGGTGGGGCGTTCAGTTGCACTTGCACACTATGGTGATGCTACGCTGTAAGATCTTCTCTACCGTCTGCCATCACACCTGATGCTATAATGTGGCAATACGCTACTCAGTGGCAATGGCGCTGGGAGCACCATACTGTTGCTAACCTCAGCCCTGTCACCGCAGAGACTCTTCGTGCGATGTGAAGATGTAAAAGAGCCGAAGACTGCAGATGATTTCTTAAACAAGTTCGATTTTTTCGTTCTTTTCCTATGGGAAAATGTAGAATCATCAAAAAAACTGTACATCCCGCAGAAGCATGATTTCGAACATGGATGTTCAAAAGACGTGGCCAGAATCACACAACATGGACGAAAAAAAACATCCCCATGTAATTGAGGACATAAACCACAAAGACGGAAATTCTCACACTGAGAAAATGCTGCAAATACCAGCAAATGAAAAAATGCACACAAAGCTGGATTCAGAAAAAACGTTAAAACGCACGCGCGGTAAATCATACGGCGGGAAGTATATGTATATGTGTGCATGTATATGCATATACACAATCGACCTAGCTAAGTTGGTTTAAAGGAAGTTTAAAAAGGCTTTATGATAGATATCTATAGTTTTCTGGGTGTATAAACCATTAAATATGACAATTGTATATATATATGTATACAACTAGATTAGCTCTGGTGTAATTATTCTGATTGTAATTATAGTCGGATAGTCATCCCCGTTGCTAATCCTGTCATCCACTAGTGAATTATATGTGTTCCTTTATCTTTCCTTAGTAAAACATCAATTTCTCTAGTACCCATTCATATTTTCTTAAGATTCCCATTACGATTCATTTTTCCGTGAATATTCCGTTAAATCCCGTTGTTCATCACTAAGATTCCATTAAATCCCAGGACTAATCATTCATATTCCACTAAAGCCCATTGTTAATCACTCATATTCCATTAAAGCCCATTATTACCCTCTGGTAAACTAACATAGCTATTAAAAATGGCCATTTATGCTTGATTTACCCATTAAAAATGGGGATTTTCAATAGCTATGTTAAATTACCAGAGGGTAATCATTAAACATCAATGGTCCAACAAATCCCTAAGAACATCGCCATTTCCATAACTTCAGCCCTTCCCTGCACTCCTCCACGGTGCGACTGCTGAACTGCCCATTGTCATTGGGCCAGGCACCCTGTGGGAGATGCGGCTTGGAAGCACCTGAAATGTGCCCCGCCCCCCAGTTATAAGTTATAGCTATATAGTTTGTAAACCCCAGGAATACTGTAGTTATAAGATGTTTTTAAGATTCGTTATAAGTATCGTCAACCATACATATATGTTTTAGTTATAACATTCACCAATTTGGCTATCATTTGGGGGCAACACTTTTGTGCAAAAATGACAAACATCCTGCATATCTCAATAGTTTGTTTCATATTTCTTAAAAAAAAGAAACCATTTAGTCACATATAAGTTGGAATTGTTTGTGTGATGGCGATTAAACCGCGATTGAAACAAGTAAAGACAAGTATGACTGTGACAAACACCAATCAGGTTTATTCTTTGTGTTTATTGAAAAAAACAATGAATGGAATATATATATATGAAAAAATATATGGTGGAGAGATTGCAGCGATGGCGGCATCTTTCCAGAAAGTCTGTCTGTCTGACTTCGGGATCGGCAATGGGCCAAAACCTTTGATCCCATGGCAAGTGAATGATTCCATAAAGGCCAGCTACCCGGCCTGGTAAACTGTTACATAACTATGGAAAATCACCATGAATTTTGTGAATTTTCCCATGAAAAATGGTGGATATTTCCATAGTTTTTTGTTAACAGTTTACCAGGCCGGGTAGTTTGCAAGATTTTTAAATCATATATTGGTATAATTCCAATTATATCGACATAATTGAAATATAGTATCAATGGGAATTTCAGGATCCTAGATTGGAGGTACCTACCATATATAAGGCCTATATAAGGGCTATGTAAGGGGATATCCCCCCAAAATATGGCCTTATATGGTACAGTACCTCCATTTTAGGATCCTGGAATTCCCATTGATAGTATACTTAGTACACATCTAATTTCTCATGATAATCCTATTGTCATCCATTGCTTCGGCCGCCTCTGGACCACTGCTGAGGTAGGCGTTGAGGTACCTTGGACACGTTGAGGTACGATGAAGCACGTTAGAGAGGGAACAGTTATAAACAATTTTGGGAAGGTAAAGCGACAGTTCATAAATTGTTCACAAAATTACATAGATATTACATAGATGCATGAATTATCCGTGAACAATTGTGAATTGCTTTGTTGCATAATATGTTACAGAGCCTCCTAAACAATTCATGTTGGGCCCAAAGAAGGCCAACATTCTGTTTACATCACACAATTGCTCAGACAGTTTGAATATGAGTCCCCCACCTTTGGAGTACACAGTTTGTATCTTATATTATAGTATAACCCCGGATAATTGATCAAATTCATCATCAAGAACCTGCCACTGGACTTCCTTACGGAACTCCAGCAAAAATGGAAAAAAAACATCGAAATTCGCGAGTCCTAAGGAGATGTCCCATGGATTTCCTGGGGGATTTCCCATGGATTTCCCATGGATCTGGGTCCCCAGGCTGTTGCAGCGTCTGGTTGAAGAGCTGCCGGAAACGGCCAGGCTTCACACCGAAGCTGTTCTGCAGCTCATCGGTCAAATCCTGGAGGAGGATGGTAGAAAAACCCCAACATGGCTGGTTGGTGGTTGACCAACCCCTCTGAAAAATAACTAGGCCTTATAGTAGATATAGTATGGTCTATAGTTACTATAGCTGGTTGGTGGTTTTAACTTAACCATCATATGAATATTATAGTGAATATTTATATATTTATATATGAAACTTCATCAAAATGATCATCACAATAATCATGATTTTCATTAATTGTCATTACATATTGGGGAACTGGTTGGTGGTTTTAACCATCTGAAAAATATGAAAGTCAATGGGAAGGATCACATTTCATATATTGTGGAAAATAAAACATGTTTGAAACCATCAACCAGATGGCATCGTTGCGATCTGTGGTCACAACATGTCACAGCTTTTGTACAGCAGACCAGCCAAACTTCAGGAAATTCAGCAAGATCAGCAAGAGCTGAGGTGGACGTTGAAGTTTGACCACCAAAAAATGCCAAACGACTTGGTCGCCATCCCCCCCTGGGCCTTGGGTCTTACATGCGCACCACTCGCATTTAGCCTGATGCCAAGGGCAAAGGCCCTGCTGCGGGCGAGACCTCTCTGAAAAATCTCTCTACAAAAACAGTGGATTTGTCATCCTTGCGGCACTGCGGGGTGAAACGTAAACACATTAAAAAAGATACGCACACATGTTCTTTCTGGCTAGTCATACCTTCTGAGGTTTAAGGTTCAGTGCGTGTGAACATTCCTTTGGTAGTTTCCCATAGGTAGCTGCTGGCTTGGCGACTTCCTGGTGCTCCCCCGTTTACTAGGTGAGCTTACTGGAAGATGAGTGCCCTCAGTGCTGTAAGATAAAATCATAAGACGATCATGATCAACCTATCTGTGCTATCTATTGATATACCAACTATTGTAACCAACCCAAGTATGTATCTATCTCTATAGTACATATATATGTGTATATATATATGTATTAGTTTGTCAAAAATTGATAACCCCCATTGTAGGTATCATTCTACACGTATAGTCATCAAGCAAGATCAGGGTATTTTGACATTTCTCACCTTTTGAGGAGTGGAGGACAACTAGACTTCGCGAAGCGCATCTGCTTGAACCACCAAAGAATAAAACACATGTAGTTTCCATAGTCATGGGGTATTCCCCAAAATGAATGATTTATAATGGCCAATCCTATCGAAATGGATGGTTTAGGGGTCATTTTAGAAAACATCCATGTATATATTATATATATAAATAAATAATAACACACATATAAACATGTGTCGGGATGGCCTGACCTCTTGAACCTCGACACTCAGCTCCAGTTCTATCCCATGTTCAACGGCAAAAAGTGGATTACAGTCGGGGCCCTCCTATTTACAACTGGCTATTTCACACTGTATAGGATTCATACTCCAAGATTAGCAATTTGATCGGACGATTTCAGAAATGACCAATTAGATACCAATAAGTGACCACTAGTGACCAATGGTCAATTCACATAGATCTACCAGTGTGTAGTAAAGTACCCATGTTGACCAATTTCTACTCCCTCGTAATTTAACAATTTGCATGGAAACCACAGACCATTTAGTTCGATGATTTACGAGTACCTCTTAAAAGTGGTTCTTTTCCACAGCTATGTCAAATTGCCAGAGGGTACTTTTCTTGATCGTTTGATCAAGAAAAAGAGAAGCTCACTTCAGTGTAAGGGACCTGATACGAGTAGTACACCCCAAAACAAGGTTTCAGTCACCGCACCAAAGTGATGCAAACCCCACCCGTTGCGAATGTTCGCGCTGCCTTTCATTCAGCCACAGCCGAATCTTCTCGCGCTGCTCCTGGGAAGCGAGATGATTTAGGGTGTCAGTCGGACTGATTCATGATTTCCAAGACGGTCCAAAGAATATCTTACAGGAAAACCCAAAGTTTAGAAGCTCGAAAGGATTCAAAAGGATTCAAAAGGTATAAACAAAACATATCTTTCCTGTAGTGTTTGAACAGTCAAAAATGTCGATGCTTCTGTTTCTGTGTCAGTTGACACCATTGGGGCAGCACAATCCCTGTGAAACCAAACCATCTCGCGGAATCTACGGGTAAGCACTGATAGTGCATGATATTATACCCACTTTCTGGGGGGTTCTTGCCCACTATGCAATTCACTACCCAATTGAGATACCGAAAGTGTTTGGGTTTAGGGTTCAGGCGATTTCGCAGGGTGGGGTACCCTAAATTCCAATGGTTTTTGATACCCCAAAATCGACATATTACCACAATATGAATGTTGTCCTTGCTAAGTCAAGTCATGTTGATCATGACTTAAATCCTCAATTCTGATGTTTACCCTCTGGTAATTTAAGAGTTTGTTATGGAGTAAATATTCATTTTTTCGCTTATTTCAATTTATTTCATCTTATTTTCCTCTTAAAAATGGTGATTTTCCGTACCTCCTGCCGTAGATCTGGCCTCCATCTCTTTCTTCTTGTCGCCTTTTCCCTTATCCTTACCTCGGTCTTTGCCTTGGCCATGGGGGCAATGTGCTGGGTAGTGTGGTTGCAATCCATCACAACGGTTGGGTGTCTTTCCCATCTCAAAATCACATACTTCCATATTATGGAGGTTTCCGGAGGTTTCCTAAGTAGTCATGGGGGTACCCCCAACTTCAAATCATCCAAGCCATGGATGACCATGATTTAGTGTTGAAACATACTCCGTGACTTGCGGATCCCCCATTTCAGGACACCTCCATATGGCCCATCATCAATGCATCATATGAGTTCTTGTAGGCTCCAGAGACGCACACGAAACGATATGTCAACATGATTCAACATGAATATGGAAGTATCACCTGGATGAACGGAGGCAAGCCTCTGAACACCGAGTAAAAATTACTGGACATCTGTCCGCCATAGCTTATGAAAGCTTCTCATCCGCCGATGGCCCATCAAGAAAGGCCGAAGGGTCAGTAGTTGTGTTGTAAACCCAGAGCTGGGACATCATTGGATAGACAATAAAGCACTTACCCTCCAGGAAATTAACAGTTCGACCCTGACATTCATATTTTACTTGGAGTAATCAGATGAGTTTCCACTCAACATGGATTTGATGTTCAGGGTCGAACTGTTACCCTCTGGTAAACATACAAAAAACATCAAAAACCTATGGAAAATCACCATTTTAGCTGGGTAAAGCAACTATTTCGATTGGGCCATGGCTTCCAACTCTGGTCCTCATCCCGTTGTCCTGGAGTATTTTGGGCCCTGACCGCCCTTTCCTTTCCTCAGAGCCGCGGCGATGGTTCATGGAAGCGCTGATGGAAGCGATGATGGAAGCACTGCTTCAATGTGATTGATATTGTACTACCCATATGCGAACCATGGTGCTGGAATATGTACCAACATCAAAACCCCATGTTTATGAGCCAGTTTTGTAGGTAAATATTCCAGCACCATGGAGCATATGGGTAGTACAATATCAATCAAGATGATAACATGATCCTCAATAAACATTGTATAATAATTATAATATCAACGCAAGATAGCGATCCAACAGTTCATGCAGTATCAACTGCAGTCCATTTGGCTGGGCGGCAATGACCCTCTGAAACTTCTCGCATTCTATTGAACCCAAGACTTGCATTGAGAATTGCCATGTCCAATGAACAAAAACGTCTTCCAGCAAACATCCAATCATCTCTGCGTGTTAACCGTTCTCAATGCAGCCCGATTGAACCTTCCAAATCAACTGCATGTTGTTTTTCATCAAACTTAGAGATACCCAGATACCCTCCCGGAATCAAACATGGCTACAAGGGAAATCACTCATAAAAGGAGGTTTATAACTGGGAAAATCATCAACGGGCCACTTTCCAGCAATGTTTGATTTTTATTACCAGAGGGTATAGAAAACACCTTCCAGTCCACATGTATAGTGGATCATCACCATTATCCATGAGGTGTTTGATCATCATCTTCCAAACTATACACCACATGTTAATGTGATCAAATGATTGTAGATGATCAAACACCTCCATTTTGGTCATCACCAGTATAGAAAACACCTTTCAAGCCACATTGTTCTGCGTCCTATGACCTTTTCACAACCAGCCCAGAGTCCCGCCGCGATACCAGCGATCGCTGCTGCCGCTCCGCTGGGACCTGGAAAATGGGTTATACCAGCTATACCATCAGTTATATATGGAATATCCATGAAGATCCCCTGTGATATATGGGATGATATATGGGATTTAATATGGCATATATATATATATATGGATATAATACAATATAGTATAATATAATATGATATAACATAATATAATATAATATAATAACACATAATATATTATAATATAATGTAATATAATATAATATGATATAACATAAAATATAACATAATAACATATAATATAATATAATATAATTTAATATAATATAACATAATAT
>Ga0126342_10002485_pt1 | contig 28813 bp, 24 predicted proteins | sample Cyp1metagenome_FD_92528 | JGI IMG/M metagenome (GOLD analysis project Ga0126342, IMG submission 92528) | Coral microbial communities from Lord Howe Island, Old Settlement Bay, Australia - Cyphastrea 1 metagenome | ecosystem: Host-associated > Invertebrates > Cnidaria > Coral ... | reverse complement strand
TATTTATTTATTTATTTATAATTTACACATATACATACTATAGAATTACTATAGCATATGGATATTAGTTGTTATTTATATAGATGATCAACTTATTGAATGGTAAAACTACGTAAGGTTTTTTTGCATAGATGATCCCAAAACTGTCTATAGTAACATGTGCCAAGGAGCTGAAGCCCCAAGCCAGCTGTGTATTTTTGCTGGGATGGATTGAAGAGAAATATCAATCAATAGTGCTGAATCATAATGATGGGTAAATATGGATCAATCATAGTCCCATATTACCATATTTATTACCATAATATTATGGTACCATATAGTATTACTATATGAGACCCAAGCTACGAAACCTTTTGGTCCCATAGTGTTACTTGAAGCTTCAACCAGAACTGGAGTCCTGCAGGAGGCCTGGCAGAAGTCGGGGGCCGCTTCTTGGCTTCTTGTGGATGGGTAGGACTGGGATGTATCCCTCCCTTTTTTTCTGCCTTGATATGTAGATATATAATATATTCATATATACATATATTAATTAAAATGCATATACATACATATATATATATATACATATGAGGATTTGGCCACTGCCCAACTGAAAGAAAAACTTGGCAACTGAATCTGTACGAGAATTATGAGACTTAAGTTTGTAAATACATCTCCAACCTTAATCTCTGTAAATGACCCGGCTTAGTGTTACCTTTTGCGTGTTTTTCCCCTTGTGTTTGTTTCATATTGTGGAGAGTGGGTAGGTTAGGTTGGCACAGAGCTCTGGCTAGGTTGGCATGCCAGGTTTTCCGTGATGTCCTGGGTTTTTCGTGCCCTGTGAGGAATGTTGAGCCCTGTAGTTTTGGCTATCAAAAGAATGCGGTTGCATGCCTGCCTAAATATATATATATATAATTGACATAATTATTACAATAAGAGTAATAATATAGTAATAATGTCTATATAATATAGACATATATATAACAATATACCCACATATAAGAAGGCATATGTACAACAACATCTATGTATAATATAATATACGTGTATATATGTATATATACATGTTATTTTGATCAAATGCAAGACCTATTGTTACATATTTTTATATTACATATTTTGACTACTGTGATTTATATACTCTACTTCTCCAACAACATGCGGGTCAAATAAGACATTCAAGCGCCCCTGGACTTCAGTTTCGCACTTGATACAGATCCTTGCAAGACACCATGTTGACCAACATGGCCGAAGGCAAGATTTCCCCTGCTGTGTCATGAGATTTGGTCCATCTCCCCTGATATTATTTTGCTTCTGTGGCACCGGTGGCGATTGACCATGCTGAGTCTGCGCCTGCAGCCGCGCCCGAGAGCATGCAGAGTGAAGGAACCGAGGCGCAAATGCAGAGGCGCTGCCAGCTGCTTGCCTGCCAACCTGGAGCACAATGGATTGTGATGGATTGAGATGGCATATAATCCATTCTAATCCCATCCCCCGATTATTCAGCACACCCCATTAATTTTGGTCGCATATGTGGTTTAGCCCCTTCTAAACCATGGTTTCGGGGGATGCTCAATATTGGGGGGATGGGATTACAATGACCGGTCCATCATGGCATCCTATCCTCGGTGTACTCAGCTCATTTGGCAGGCAGGCTGAAGAAGTTTCCACCGGGGAGGTTCAATTCCACGCGGCCATGGTCGACGAGTAAGCCACTGGCAATGCGAGGGGGTGAGGCTGTCAGGCTGTGATCAACTTTTTTGGTAGGGGTGTACTGATGTGTCTTGCTTAAAGACTGTGCCTTAATGATACTGAGAGGATCTTAGAGGAAAACATATAGATTGATGGAGGATTGCAAGCTGCAATGATACGGATAGAATTTTCACAAATTTCGACAACTATCGCCCCATCAGTTTGCTGGTTACGACTTGGATGATCATTCCACTCAGTAGCTGGGTAGCAACCACAGTCACAAGGCATAAAAAACAATGGCTCATGGAGGAACCCAATCACTGTAAATTACTATAGGGAACGATGATCCCAATGCAGCACCGGCGTATGGCAGTTCCAACCGGTCAACCAATCCAAAATCAACAAAATGGAGCTGGTGTATCTACATCAAATCCAGTCAACATCATTTAACATTGTGTAATGACAAAACTACTACTGTACCAGTCTGCCAGTCAACCATTCATTTGATTTTGATTTTTTAAAACTTTTTTTAAAGGGTATTTCAACATACGACTTAAACAGGAATATCGCGTCGTATCGCCAGGTATGTACAGGATGTCGCCACGGTGTCGCAGAACGTGCGCGACATGCAGCGCGCCTTGCTGGATCTGGCACTCCTCACTGAGGCAGAGGGAAGCGGCCGGCTGTGGGACAAGTTGGGTCGGAACTGAGATGAACTAAATATATCCAAATAATAACTAAATCAGGTTGCAGGTATCAGCCAACATCGGCTGATCTGTATATGCCTAGAATTACAGACATATGTTGTGACTAAGTCACCACATGGGAACTAGATCTTTGTGCTAAGGCCTAGTGTATGAACACTGAACCGTGAATGAAAGTGCATTGGGATCTTCCAAGAGCCACTCTGCAAGGCCCAAGGTGGGGTGTTGGATAACATTGAGAAGGGCATGGAGCAAGCTTCTGCGAGCACAGGTGCGCCATGCGTATCCGAGCATGACTGGGGGTCATGATATAAAGCCAGTTTGGGGTTAAGGGTATAGCCACAATGTCATAAACCCAACCATGGGGGCTGATTTTTTTAGATTTGGTCTGGTTTAATTACCGCATTAGTTTGTCAGGATTCTGATTCACGGAAGTTCCATCAGAGGTGATTGGTTGAGTTGGTTTGAAGCCGCTGTTTTGAACAACATTTCCCACTTCACAGTTTTCAGGGGAGGCTTGGCTCAAAATTCAAGGGCGTTAAAATCAGAGTTGGTCATTGTTAAACAGTTAAACATCTTATATTTTTGGCAATTCCAGAGTTACCCCTGGGACTTTACCCACGAACAGTTGGCTTGGACCACCCCCTGCATTTCGCATGACAAAAACCCTGGCAGATGGCGCAGTGCGGGAACTTCGCATCACGCAAAGAAATCAGATGAGCCACCTGGTTCTGGAGATCTTTGAGGTTTCATCCCAGGTATTTCCATAGTTGTAATGGATATATCAAACAATTCCCAACATATGGGAGCTTATAACCATGGTTGTACCCGTGCAAATCAATGAATGTGTGAGTGTGAGTATGTCTGGAGCGTGTTACCAGCGTTGCAGCATCCAAGGCTACCGTCGGATTCTTTGCATGGTGCTAGTGGCCCTGCTCATTGCAGTGCTGCCGGCTCCAGCTTGATTAGTTCGGATTGGTTTACCCTCTGGTTATGTCAAAATAGCTATGGAAAATCCACTATTTCTATGGCCATTTTCAATAGCTATTTTGACATAACCAGAGGGTATCATCAGGTTTTCTCGGAAAATAGAGAATTGGAGGGGCATCCTTACCATATGGTCATGGCTATAGATTAGCCACGAAGGGTGCAGAATGGCAGAATGGGGAATACACCGACATACCAAATCAGTGGATGTAGGACCAACAATGGGATGTTTCAGGAAGATTTCGAGAGTTATCTGGGCGTTTACGATGAAAGCGGCAGAGGAAAGGCTTCTTCAAAGAAACTGAATGGTGGAACCTCTTGGCGCCTAGACTCAACGTCCCAGAATGTTGGTATATATTCCCCCAAATTCCAGAAGTTTAGAATGGTTTGGAACCTCATTTTCCTATATTTTCCTCGGTTAAATTGGCAAAAGCTACCACAAAATGGGGGTAAATCCCGTGGGTTCACCTAGATTCTGCAAAATGGATCCGCCAGGTGGCCACATGTGCAGCCGCAATCCATCGTTCAGCCTAGGCACGGGTGTGTCATGTTTCACCATCCACTTTGGTGATGTTGAAATCCACAGAATTTCGGGATTCTGCCTCCCCAATTGACCAAATCAAGGTAACATATATCGAATTTTTGACGCACACACACACTACTGGAGCAAAGTTGAATGCAGGGGACCATACATCCCAATCATCCCAGGCATGTTCCACTCCCTTGTTCTTGAGTCATACGTCATGCAGCTTAAATGCTCCAGGGTGCAAGCGTTATCGGCTGCCAGGTCAAGTCACGCACTGATTTTTTGCGTACTCGTCCCTGGCGGCCTCGAAGATTTAAACCATAGAGCCGCTAGGGTGGGAAAGATATTTGAGCCATCGCCATGCCTGTACTGCGTGATGCATAAATAATCAGACGAATACATTAAAAACCCTAGACATGGTGATTTGAGTCACTTGGGCTCGCAAGTCGGAGATTTGTTCAAGAGGTCAAAGTGATAGTTTGCCGATGGCATATCGATGGCGAAGCGATGAAGTGGGTGGGACATCCTGGTTGATCCAGCGGCCAATCGTTGTTCATTGCGATCGTTGCTATAGGATAATCATGGATAATCCCTACCTGGGATCATCACAAATGACCAAAGAAGTACTTTTCAGATGTGGAAACCGGGAAACCACGAATTGAATCCTATGAATCATTCCCTGTCTTCGTTGGATTATTGGAAAACTGAATTCTTGATGGGAAGAACCCTAATTTCCTATTCCTTTAAATCCAAGTGATTTCTGGCCTCTGGTTTCCACAACCAATGGATGTCATGCTGAGCTTTTGGTCCACCTTCACCTCCATCGTGAATTAGTTGAAACATCGAGGGCGTCATCGGGCCGCATCGTCGTCAAGATGGATGCAGATGGATTGTGGATGTCATGGAGTCGTTCGATTACCTCGTTTTAGGGATTAAACATGATTAAACACCATTTCAAATGGTGTTGGAATCGTGGTTCACTTCCTCACCGGTGATGTTTATGGAGGGAAAAAACGGAACCCTGTACAGCCAAAAAGGATCTGGGGATAATTGAAGTCAATCAAGACTGCGGGGAAAACCAATGGTTGGGTGTGTTTCACATTTTTGGAGCTGCGGGTTTAAGAGTTTGAATGTTGGGCAACTTCATGCAGCTTGTCTAGTCAACAAATGATCGTGAATTGTGCCGATGACGACGGTGCGTTTGTACATGCAGACGCATGGCCTTCTTGAGTGACCAATCCTAGGTTAAAAGGAGAAAGCAGCAAAAAGGGAATCACAAATTGCAGTATGTCAGTATGATGAACTTTCCGATATATCACCGTCGTGAACTACTTGGAGGCACGGTCATCCAAGTGCTGCGCTCTCTTTTCCTGTTTCAACTGCCGACATGTCGCGGACCAGAGGCGAACTTCCCCGTTGAACTTCACTGAAGCGCTCTTGACTGGCATAGAAAATAGGTCGAATGGGGGTGGATTTGTGGCAACATTCACCAGGGATAGCGATAGTAATTTTTCACTTATCACTTTTTGGGCATAACCTCCCAATTTCTTATTAACCCCAATAAAAATACATCTTTCATCATCTTTCCTATTTTGGGGAAATTGATTATGAGGAAAGATGTACAAATCATTATTAATCCAGGGTTGACATTTCTCCAAGAACTTTGTGGAACGCTGAGCGTCGTCCCAGTGGCATGTGTCTGCAACATTTGTGTGTGGCCTCGCCTGCACAAGTTGCGGCCAGAGCGACTGAGCCACTGGTGCTGAGACAAAAAGGCATGCTCCTTGTCAGATCCTTTCACACTTGATTTGTCTTGATTATTCTTGATTGGATCTTGATTGGTATACTATGTGTTATTCCATATTCCATATCTATTCCATATCTATTCCATATCTATTCCATAACAAACTGGGGTAATCCCAGGTACACATACTTTTAGGCCTTCACACTAGATGTCATTCCATCATCGCCGTCTGAGTTCATCGTCGTGGTGGGCTGGATCATCCTCCTGTACTGGACCTGCGATGTCGTAATGAGCTGGGACCCTGGTGCCAGACGGAGACCTTTAAGACATAACGATTATAATTCACACAACATATCAAAACTGGTTGGTGGTTTGGAACATGTTTTCCATATGTTGGGAATAATAACCCTAACTGACTAATATTTTTCCGAGGGGTTGAAACCACCAACTAGATAATAAATACCACATGATAATATATCATTTATGTTAATGTTATCATATGTATTATAGTCGACTATGTGTGGGCGGCAGGTATTGTCGGCCTGAAATGCTGTAGAACATTGGGAGAGTGACAGTTGGTTGATCAAAAGCCAAGGGTTGAGATCCAGAGAGTCAAAACGATGGTAGGGATCAACCAACAAAGACAGTTGAGCATGTTGAGCCGGTTTCAGTAATTATGATATATGATGTGTTTCATTTTCTGTAAGACGATTTAGCATCCTGCCAAAAAGATGATTTCACATGATTTCGCATCTTCCCGCTTGACTTTCGCAGATGCGACTGTCTGTTGGGGATGGCCCTTTGTGGCACTCGCCGAAGCGTCTCTAGGCAACTTGGTGGGCTTCTACGAAGAAGGGGTGTCTTGGTTGAAAACGGGTGACGGGAAGAATGGCCTCAGTGTCAACAGGGTGGTAAATCTACTTACCATGTGGCGATGGCTATTTACTGCCCATTTATGGCAAAATTTAATGAATGATTCATTTATCCTTCGTTCATGTGCTGTGCTATTTGTTGCGATCATCCCCCCAGCATTGGCTTCTCGGGCCAACATTAGCAGGATGTTTGCCTCTGATGGGGCCTTGAAACCCCGAACGAAAGGACATGGCCTGGAAAATCCTGGAAATATGGTCGTCAGCCAGATGATTCCATTTGATATGCTCGGTTCCACTAGTCACTTTCTGAGTGTTTTGCACTAACGAGCAGGGTGCAAGCCACCAAGCAGCTGCATCGCATTTGTAGTCAGAACCTCTGGTTCTATTTTTGCACCAGGAGTTGGTCATGAACCAACGGCGCATCATTCTGAGATACTTGAGGCCTAGTGGGGCGGTTCAACTGGGTTGTGGGCGGAGTCGCATGCTGGGAAAGAAACATGTCTTGAGCCTGGGTTCTGTGAGATCCATGGCCACGCAGCTTTTGGGGTCAATGTGGTTGGCTGCATGATGGATTCCAGAAGACTCGCGTGCCTATCTCATTTTGATGAGGGGACGGTAACGGATGATGAACGCTTCTTCCATCCCATCCATATAACTCATGGTTCTACCATTCTACCCCTAACCTGGCTGTTGCTTTGGGGATCGTTGGGGAGCAGGGCCCGGCAGGGCCCCAGGCCATGACATCACCCAATCATAGTCTCAGTCGAGCCACAAAACGCCTCACATCTCAGTCGAAAAGGACTTGGTTCCTCATCGACTTGATCGTGCTGGGACCCGATTGGTCAGCAGCCAAGTCAGCCAAGATGGGAGTATTGTTTTCATGCCAGGGAATCGCCAGCTTTGCCTATCCTTTTTTGCGATAAACCAAAAGTCCATGAGTGACCGAAGGTTCCTTCGCCTTTGGACGGGGAGCAGTGGAGGTGCCCATGGGAAGGACTTCACCACGACATACCACGACCTCACCATGGAATTTTACCGAAGGTTAGCCATGGAATGGGTTCAACATATATATAATATAATATAATATACAATATATAATATGTATATATATAATATAATATACAATATATAATATATATATAGTATATATATATAATATATATATATATATAATATATATATATATATCAAATCAAATGATGTCAAAATTGTAAACCCACCAAAATGGTTTGCAGTCATCCACTTCAAGAGCTTTCTTGCGTGAAAAGGGTCCCGATAATTTAACATGTTTTCCCATCTTTACCAAGCTGTCTACATGAGGCGATCCGGGCATGGCCATTCAGAACCGGAGCAGCAGCGAAGGAGGGCGCCTTTGGGGACTTCAACCAATCCCCCCCAGGGTGACCTCAGGCAGCACTTGTGATACCCCTGTATTGCAGTGCATGTACTGTAAAACATTGTATATAACTACTGTAAAACCCTACGATTAAAAAAAGTGCATGTGAACTCGCGCCACCCCAGAATGATATCGATGATCACTTCCCCTTCCATACAACACCAGGGTTTCTGGGCGATGTTTGGTACGGGGGCGAAGCGGTCACATAGAAATAGAGAACTTTCCAATTCTGGGGTTATTTGTTCTGACCCACTACATCAAATGGACTCTTAGCTGGTGGTGGAGGTTTTTTATGCTTTAAAATGGTAGTTCCCCACTTCTGCTGGGGCAATGCCCATCTCCATCGCATTTTCTTTGATAAATTGGTCGATGGACTTCGTAGACCTTTCCTTGAAATTGCCCAGCAAAACGCACTGAGTGATGCAATCCATCACCATCGGTGTTTTTTTACTGTAGATCATGTTAAATCCAGTTTTTGCTGCTTGTTAGAATATCGGAATTTCCAGTGTTGAAAATTACAGTAAATGTTTTTTTTGCGTCCAACATCCATGTTAATGTGATATCCCCAGAATTTTGATGGTTAATTGTTGTTGAACATCCTTCATGTTTGCTGGTTACATCTACGCAAGTCTTTGATGCGTGAATGATCGATATCACCCCTATATCACCCATCAACACATGGTAACATCACGTACCATCAAAAAAGATGACAGTCAATCTAATACATGTTATATACTTATCGTTTGAATCCAAGATCCCCTACTTTCAGACGTTTGAATCCATCATATCATGTTGTTTATGCATTCTCAGATTGCTGATGGTGAAATCCCTCATTTTTTGAGATCCCCTTCATCATGAACGGATTATACAGTGTATATATATATATGTACATATTACATACATATGTATGTCTCGTATCATATTCTATCCATTTGATCTTCACCTGGGTTCAATCCATCATCAGCCTGTCAACAGGAGAGATGGAAGATGTGGCAAATGCCTTGCGCAGCATCCGTGTGCTGCGTGTGCTCGGATGCTCAGTTTGACCAGATGTTACCAGTCAACTGGGGGGTTGACTGCCAAAAGTCGGGGCTTGACTGGTGTGAGCAACAATTCAACGGAAATATCACCAGCAAATCCACTTCGATCAAGAACTGGGTTCTGTTACCCAAGAAATGTCCCAGCCACTTCCTATATCCCAACTTCAGAGATCATCTTAGTTGATGGGCTCAACCATCAACCGGATGTATTTCAACCGGATTTTCTTGGTGTGCTGGGCAAATATGGCAAATCATCGAAGCCAGGGTCCGATTGCTGCGTCTGCTCAAAGTGCAGCGGCTCATGAATCTGGTGCGGGCCCCCATGGACGTGCATGGAACAGAATTCATCGGACCTAAATTGGATTGTTTGATATGGTTTGATGAATGGGGTAATATTAATATTAATGTTTGATATACCCATTGATTTGATAAATATAAGACTAGATAATATAAGTAATATAAGTGATAAATTGAATGGTTCAGTTGATAGCCTAATATTGAGCCATACTCACATTTGTTTACATGGTATTTGGTACATCATGCGATGTAACGAACTAGTTCACAAGCAGGAATGAAATTATTGGGTTGGTCTTCTGTAAGCATGGTGATCCCATAGGACATCCCATGGAAGTTCCATGACCACCTGGCTTTCCATATTTTCCATGCCGATTCCACATGGGGATCACCAGGCACTGCAACTTGGCAATGGAACATCCGCATATAGATGTTTCTCCCATTAAAAGAATATTGAAACCACCATTCATAGGTTATTGAAATTTATTGAACAGTTGCTTGACTACGAGGGTAATTTTGTTTCACCTGCAGTTTTTCTAAACAGTCAAAGCCAACGGATGGATACGGATGGGACCATGTGCAGGTTTATGACATCTTGGATAGCGAGTACATCTTCATTCTCTTCACCCTCTTAAAGCCGTGTCCTCGGTCGCTCTCGGTGTCTTTATTTTGAAGGCCACTGCAGATCCTCCATAGGTCTGGTGATCTGTAGTATGGGTACGGGTCAATACCTATTATTAATAATACAATTTTTAGGGGGATGAACATCCATTTACCAGCTATTTTGATGTCAACCAGGGGTATAGGGTTTTGACCTATACCCATATGTTGTAATGATTTCTTTGAACATGTGAAAGAGGCTGTCTTCGGTGGTGTCATGCGTGTTGTCTATGGTTCCCCTAGCTGTGTTACGCGGCAATTTAACACTGCAGGAGTGCAATGATGACAGCATACAGGGATACAGGCAATCAGTCATAGGATACAATGAATGAAACTATAAAACATGTGCAATAAGTGGACTTTGCAAATCACACTGGTTTTGTGTCACCGTTTCCGACCATCTTTGACGCTCATTGACTTATTTGATTTTTCATGACAAAGTCAGCAAAGGGTATGTTTCTTTCCCCATCTTGGGATTCATTACTGCCTCAAAAATTGGGGGTATGCCCTTCAACATGACCATTCAACATGATCTTAAGAAAATATGGGGAAACACACATTAACCGTTAAGCTACTGGCATCATTAAACATTCAAAAGATTGGTGTTCCCATGTGTTCCCCCATCTTTTTTGGTGGTATTTAATGGTGTATTCCCTCGGAATCCATCAAGAACCCATGGTGATTTCGACCAACTCAGGCTGACATGCCTCATCAGCGTGCTGAACCACGTGATTGCCTGCATGTGGTACGGCGTAGGCGGGGACCGTTGCTCCATTGGATACCCCCAACTGGGTTGCTGGAAAATAGATGTTTAATGATGTTTCATGTGAAATAAGCTCTCAACCTAATAATACTGTATTTTTATGTATTTTTGAGGCAGACCCAAATGGAAGATGAAATCGAAGCGCTACTAATCTTTGGATGACTTAACCCGATAGGAGCTATTATAAGGATGTCACACATGTCTTGGCCGGCGTTTCTTACAAGAAGCTCTTGGATGTCTTTAATCAGTATGCGATTTGCGAGGCTATATCACCATGGAGAACAACGAGAGGAATTGGCTGGAGAACACCAACTGGAAAGAGGATAAAGAGTCCAGGCATGGAGCGGTTGAGCTGCTGAAGAGGTTGAGCTGCTGCATTGCAGGGGCCATGATTACACATGAAATTTTGTGTACCCTCTACTATTCAAGCATGGTTTGCTGGAAAATCATCCAATTGTATTTTTGTCATTCATATTCATACCTTCATATTATTACTGAAGTGTAAATACAATATTTCATGGTACAACAGTGAAACAACCGCGGCTGCGACAGGGTCATTGATCGCAGCATGGTGTATCAATACACCACAGCACTGCACTGGAGTTTGACTCAGTTGCTTGGCGGTTAGTGTGTAGTAACGTGTTGGATTTCACCAGTGGGGCTAAAGAAGATACAGCTCGGTCAGCTAGCCACCTGGCCTCTTTGCATCGAACAGGAATCAGGATTAAAGGCGCTGGTCCTTTTTGGGTACATATTGTCAATTGTATCATCCATGTTTTTGGTAATGTGGTATAACGGTATACCCAATTACCCAATAATAAACACCTCCCATTTGGGGATCATATTTATCACCAATTTATGATGGTTTTGGGGATGAAGATGGATAAAGATCAGCACTTGCCAAGGTATGATGATCCACAAGTCATCCTATGGCTTATGCAATATGACAGGGTTCCTTTAGGGGAAATTTGCGGGAAACTGTCCAATGAATTGTGGCTTGGGTTTCCCCTAAAAACTACTAAAGACCACGGACGATGGACTTTTTAAGTCACCAAATTGAATCATATTGAATCATCTGGCAAAAAATAACATCACTTTTCATCGTCAATGGCCATGGATCGGGTAGCCCCGCCATTTGGTGACAAAGCCATGTGGTAAATGTGGCTGTGTCATGGTGTCGTCCGATCAGAAAATCATGAATTCAGGGGGACCATCCCACGGTTCCCAGGTTCACGCCAGCCTCCATGGATTCCTTTGCGAGGAATGTGCCTGAAAGGACGAGCAATGGGGGATGGTTACGTGAGCCATGAATAAGGGGGTTATAGACAGTTATAGACTCATAATTTTGTTGGGGACTATGACAACCTAGAACTACCTAGAATATTTGGATGATTGTTGTGAGTTTGCAAGAGTTTACAACAGTTTACAACCACTGAACTTTCCAAACGACGTTTTCTTGTGCACATAAATCCATGGTTGGGACAAGGAGCAACCGCCTGAAGTGGCATGCGGTCAAAACTGATTCTTTTTCCGTTTCCCGTCACCCCAATTCTCTGTGTGACAACAACAACCTCACCAGAGGTGATACGGTGGGTGGAAGAAATCTTGCATGGTTGAAACCCTATAAATAATGGGATAGACCATGATAAACCTATCATCTGGTGCAGGATTTAGCAACCATCCACAGTATATCTTTGTGAAGAAATCGGACACCATCAGAATGGCCTCATGAATCATTGGGGATCCTGCCAGGATTCTAAGCATTGTCGTTGTCTTTTTTGCTGGGACGCCTGGAGATGGCCCTCAAGAGTTGAGATAAGGTGCTCTGGGGAATGGGAATGTCAATGCGTTTTATTTTTCCATAGGAAATAGGATACATGACATATATATTATATATTAGGAACATTATGGAAATGTCACCACATTTGGAAGAAAGAATATGATTAAGAATGACTGGATACTGGTAGACCACTCCATGCTATGACAATTTGTTTTATCACGTTCTTCCTTTTTTTGGGGTACGAACTCTTGAGCCACAACCAACGATCACGAGGTCCTCAGCATCAACATCCTGAAAGACTTTCGACATTTTTAGACAATTTAGGGATGTCTAAAAACTGGGAACCGCACATTCCCATGGTTTACCCCATTTTGAATGGCCAGAAATCGTGGGAAAATCCACCATTGTAGGAGACACCCCTTTTAAGCATAGCCTGCAACGTTGAGGCTCTCATTGGCTTTTCGTCCATCGTGGGCAGCGTGACCAACTCTGTTGCGTGATTTGGACGCAGTGAGGCAGTGGCTGATGTGTTGGAAGCTACTTAAATTAAAAGATACTAAAAGTGTATAGCAACCCTGAAAAAGATAGACACGTGAAAACTTACTAGAATAGTGATGATTTATTATTCCATCTTTTGGTTGCTACTAGTATAGGGTAACCCATGGAAACCCAAAATGACCAGCGCTGGGCGACCTTTGCGGCCACTTCGCGGGCTGTGGGATTATGCGTTCTTGCTATCTATTTGAACTGCACGAATTGACATCCAAATTAATCCACAAAAGGAAGACTGGGGTCCTAGACTGGTTTCTGTTTTCAAACACTATATGTACATAATATACAAATAATATGAAGAATTTATTCCGAAGAATGGAATGATGATCCTGATTGACTGGCACTTGTTCGGGGTGGCTAATCCACCAAGCAAGTGAGGGTCCAAGAACTGTGAGTTCAGATGTTCATAGTACATAGCGCTTGTTGTGGCCGCCAGTCTCCAAAAACCTAGGCAACTTCAGGCATTGCATGGGAATTCGCGCAGACAGTTCTGGCTCCTGCGGAAATACCTCAATGACTCTTGGTGGTGCAAGATGGCTGTTTTAGACATCTCAGATATGGGAGATAGAAAGCACATGAAAGCACCAATCTTGAGTTTGTTGATTTTAGATGAGTTTGGCACAATTTGCATTGCGATCAGTTCCAACTAATTTACATTAGTATTGGTAATATTTAGTAATGCTAAGTGCATAGCAGTGATGAATCAGTCGGAGCCTTTTTTTCCTGTTGGATATGGATGATCCCACTGTGGCAGTCTGGTCTCTGTCAATTTCTTGGTGCCAAAGTCACATCGGACAACTTGTCCAACTTGTCCAACTGTTGGATCTTTTTGGGTTCGCGAAGTTAGCATTTGGCGGGATAGGAACATTAGAGACTGCCAGGACTGCATCAGTCCATTCACTGCCGTGCACCCAGGAGAAGGGGATCTACGAACCCACGCGCACACGGTTGTTTTCCTTCCTGGAACATGAAGTTGAGCGCCGGCGCAAGGACAGTGGACAGAGAGTACATCTTTGACAATGTGGAATCAATCATCCCAAAGGCCAAATAATCCCAAATCACTGAAGATGACCATTTGAGTTCAATGGATTCCCAAGGTTTGCAGGTTCCCAAAACTTAACGAGCGATGGCGTTCAGGACATCAAGGAGGAAGACGTGAGGTGCGGGGTTTGTGGGCTCAACGGAGGATGCAGGTGAGATCAGGTGAGTTTCTAGGATTGCAGCGTGCACCACATCATTTTATACTTGGGTCCCCTTGAAAGAGACAGACCCAAGTTTGATAATTACTATCATGGCCTCAAGCCACATCTTCGTCAGTATACCTTTGGCTCAAGCGAACAGCACCATCACCCACAGTCATGGCGCCAGTGGTTAACCTTCACGTGACGCTTCTGGATAAGAGCCAGGGCACCGCAGTGGCGGGAAGCGCATCTTTGGACACCTGCGTCTGGAAATTAGGGGAACAAGTTGGGATGCAACTTGGACTAATGATGGGGGGTAGTTGGTAGAGAACAGTGGGTTGAACTGTAAAAAAAAACTATTGACACGGGCAATTTATCATAATTTATCCAATTTTAGGGAGGTGGAAGTGGATTGAGCGACATTTGCTGATTGTGCTGGTGCTGTCCATGAAAATGGGACGAGTCATATTCTTCCAGGGTGGTCAAGAGAACCAACCAGCCAAGCAACTTGTCTTGTTGGATCTTTTTTCGAAGGATCCGTCCCCTTGAGAGTTCCGCCTGAGGCTCAACATTACCACCTCGCCCGCATCAAATTTCGGATACATCTTCCGAAGTGCCGCTGGGGTCTGGAAAAGCAACCAACATCCCAAGTTGACGCTGGCAGATGCCGGAGTGAAAAACACAGGCCTGGGGTTGGACTTAAGCTGTGGCAAGGTGTAAAAGAGGATGGTTGAGTATGGTTGAGTATGATTGAATGGTCAAGTTGGCAAAGTCCTCTGATGTGGCCATGCCTAACAACCTCAAAGTGCTTACACGCTCAAAACCCAGCCATGGCCAGGTGACATGGTCCAGTTCATGGGTGACTTCGAACCCTTCACTCCTGCGCCCGTGGTACCCGGGGCTGTGGTCGAACTGCAGATGATGCTGATCGGCAAAGGCAAGACCTCCAACGTGACAGGCGCCGGGCAGGGAACTCATGGGAATGGTCATTTGCAAATGAAGGATAGATTGATACGGGGTAAATACAAGTAAACACCCTTCAACAACAAGCTGCCCACTGGTGCTGTGTAGGCAAAGCCACACTCGACAAGTGCGTGTGGGAACTTGGCTATGAGGTCGGATTGCAACGAGCCTCCGAGAATCTTGGCTCCTTCATCTCTTTCTTTCAGATGTTCTGGTTGATTTCTCGTTATACTGTAAATCAATATATAATATATATATATATTATGTATCTGTATAATATATATATATATATTATACAATAATAAAGGATTATAAAGGCATGTGCTTGAGTTTAACGTACCATTTTTGGAGGGGCAGGTGGTCTTATGACCGGGGAATTTTCGATATTTCTTCAGCCATGCCCCCGAAAAAGTCCAAGGACTGCCGACGGATGTGGGTTTGCATTCGGATCCAAGCAATGGAACAGCAAGCAGCATCCCAATCTCACCCTGGCCGATGCAGGTGGGGTATGTGATTGATGCGACCATTGGGAACATGGTCTGCTGTTAGACAAGACAACGTTTGGAAATACATGGAAATATGAAAGACATTTGCAATCACAAGATGACAACATATTATAACATATTATAACCATACCCAAAGAAACATTGGAAATACAATGAAAAATACCAAGATAGACAACTGCGGATACTTCAAATCGTGCTTCCGGGTGTCAGAGGGTTATCAATTGTAGCTTTCAACTGGTTTCAGGTATGTTTTTTTCTCCGCCCACTGGTTCACAACCGTTTTTTTTGCCAGGTGGAGCAACAACTTCCCCAAAAACCAAGTGTCAGCTGGACAAAAACGTAGACCATAAACAAAACATTGCTGTCATGTCATCTGATTAGTCATATTTGTTACCAATCTGAGTTCACTAGAACTGCTCAATCACCCCATGGACAACCATAAAAATTACACCAACACCACTGGTAATTTACTACAAAGTGGTAAACCCTAGAATAAAGCTACCATTTGGGGAGTAGTTACCACCCATTTATGATATTTTATGATGATATTGAGGATGGTTTATTGGGTTTACTACAACTGGGGTAGGTGTCCGCAACCACGGCGACACCATCGCCTTCCTGGGCGACTTCGGCCCTGTGGCGCCCAGCAGCCCCGGCCTCGCATCCACCGCGGCGCCGGCGACGCCGCCCAGCGCCCCGGCCTCGCCGCCGCTGGCACCGGTGCCGCCACCAACGGGCGCGGGACCAGTGGTGGATTTGAAGGTGACCGTTGATGCCTTGAGTAACTGGGATTGGTTGGTCTGGTTGGGGGGTTGGTTTGACTAAGTGGGGTTGGTTGGGGTTGGTTTGGGGGAATTTACTGGGTTTTTGTTGGTTTGGTTTGGTTGAGTGACTGGGTTCTAATCTGTCGATGGGGATATGTTAATGCAGAGTATACGGAATTATATATATAACCAAAGATAGGGATAGTTAGAAGCATTCAGAATAACGGGGAAGGAACCAAGAATAGTATTGAAATTCCAAGGTGGTGGTTGCAAAGATGTGTACCTTTTTCTCAAAGATGAAATGATCAACTCAAGAGACTCATCCTATTGGAATCTCTTGGACCGGGTTTTTCAACATGTTCAAACCAGGCAAGAGCGTCACCAAGATCTGCAGAACAGGCCTTGAGAAGTGCGTTTGGACCTTGGGACAGGATGCCGGCACCGCCATGCTGACCTGTCCAGCCTCCAATGGAGTGGTCTTCAGCTATGCTGGACGTCAGTGGAGAAGCAACCAGCATCCCCAGCTCACCTTGGCTGAGGCATTTCCAGTTTCCCAGACAGTTGACATCCATAGAAACTCATAGAATTGCTAAGGCGATCCAAGACTCTCCAAAGTCCCTAAGATGTTTGGATGTGAAGGCCAACCAAAGTAAATCTGGCACTGACCTCCAAATTATCCTTGCCTAAGATATCCAAAACATGTCCAAAACGAACTCTTGATGTTGGCCACGTTGCATAACCGTCTTGTACAACGGCGTTGGCCCCTGGAGGCAGGCGTCCACCAGGGCGGCGAAGCCATCCTCTTCCTGGCAGACTTCCAACCGCTGCCGGGCGCAACGAAGTCCTGTGGCGAGGTCGTGGAGCTGACGGTGACGTTGCTGGACAAGAGCAAGAGCTGGAGCAAAACCGCCAAGGCGCCGCTGGAGAGGTCTGTCTGGATCTTTGGGCAGGAGATGGGGATGGGGATGGTTCAAGCCCTGGAATGAAGGGTAAATTTTCCGTGGCTCCATTTTTTGAAAAGGGGTTGGCATTGAAGCGAAACTCCTGCAACCCCCAGGAAGTGGGAATGCGCGGCTTGACCACTGGGCCACTGTCCAATTATGGATATGTCTTCAGATGCGGTGGCACTGAATGGAGAAGCAACCAACATCCCAACCTGACGCTGGCAGAGGCTGGGGGTTAGTGAGATAACCCAACACTTCCAACCTGTCGGTGAGTTGAAGGTTGCAATCCCCTCAACCGGCCAGGGTGATGTCACAACCCGACAATTCTTCAACCAACTGGAGACTAGTGGAGTGTATCCCCCATTTTGTTAGTGCAATCACCATTTCTTCCGGGTCATATCATTCCTGTTTGGTTTTTTCAAGGGCTTAAGTACCACAAACAGCCCCCAAGGCCGGAGTGACCAACGGCGCCACCGTGGAATTCCTGGGCGATTTCGAACCTCCAGCAGCTGCAAAGCAGCCGAGTCAGTTGGTGGAGGTGCACGTTGCGCTGCAGAGCAAGGACAAGACGGACACATCGACGCACAAAACCTCGTTGGACAAAGGCTTCTGGGGCGGCTGGGCAAAGGTCCCAGGATGATAGTTGTGCAATGTTGTGCATGACAATATAGAATATCAATGAAGATCGATAAATATCTCTATAGTATTCTATAGTCAGTTTCTTGGCATACAAGCAACATAATTAGGGGATGTATTCATTAAGCGACTAAATTGGGCAGATTTTACTGCCAACAACATCAACGACAAGGAGACTCAATGACAGCGAATGGCAAAGATTGGAATTTACCTACCTACAAGAATATCAAGCAACCGGGTTGCCACCAACAAGCAATGTGGTGTGAGGAGACGACTACTTGTATTGTGCTTGATTGTTTCCTGGTGGATTTCAAATCTGAAATCTGAACCATCCTGAACCGGTGATATATCGTCATAGCGGTTGATCTCGAGGTAATCTGTGACGACTGTCGCTGTTTCAGGTGTTTGGAGGTTTGGTGAAGAAGCGGGAGTGCAAAAGGTGCTGACCAGTTCGCTGTCTCACTTTGGATATGTCCTCCATTTTGGTGAGCAAACTTGGAGAAAGGTCCATCATCCGAACCTGACCCTAGCGGAAGCTGGAGTGAAGGATGGTGACACCATCCGGTTTACTGGTGACTTTGAGCCAAAGTAGAATCCCTTGGAATCCCATGGATTTTAGATAATTTTAGGTGTCTCAAAATGAAGGATCCAACAACAAGATGCACCTTGTTACAAAGTTTGGTGAGAGCTTCCATGGAGTACCTCTGTCGGATCCTTCAAAGAATTGTGGACATGAATTTCACATGTTTCCTCACTGAAGTGTCACAGGACACTCCTCATTTGTGTGGGGAATCAGTTGGGAGACATAGAAAACAACACCTTTCATGCAAAAACAATGGGAACACGTGTTCCAATTCGAGCGACCTGCATTTCCTCAAGGGAATGTTTTTGAGTGATTATTTGTACAGCATTGATCCTGACAGCTGTCGGCAAGAGATTCGACAGAAGTCGGCTTGCAGATCGCTTGCCATTGACATACAGAGTTTACAGGGAAAAGGCATGTGATGTTCCACTTTATTTGCTCGTACAGATTGTTTGGACGGGAATGTAAAAGAAGCATGACTCCTTTGGATCTCTTTGGGTCAATGCATACAGTCTTTCATCAAGATATCCACCGGTGTCCAGGCTCCTGTCGTTGCTCAGCAGTCCATTGCAGAACCTCCTGGCCTACGAGTTGCACCGTGGACCCATGACAGGTGCTGTGGGATGGATCTTGGCAAAAGTCCTGGGTCTACCTTGCCATGCATCATTTGCCATTCATTTCATGGTTTTGATGGGATTGATGGATGTTGATACTCGTATGTTTTGATATTGCACCATATTGTACCAAAAAATCACGAATCTCATGAACATTCATGAATAATGACTGATATCAGATCAATCATTTGCTATGTGGTCATGCTATGATCACCGTTGAATAAAAATAAACTCTGCCGGACTCGTTGACTCGAAAGGTGTCGCCCTGGCGACAGGTCACCCCTTCTTCAGCCTGCTGGACCAACATATGCAGCCGGTGATGTACAGCTTGTGTTTGGTGCCCAGAAGGGGCCGAGAATTTCTCGGGGTTCAATAAACCCACCATTGGTTTACCCCATAAAAACAAACCAAAAAACGGGAAATGGGAAACCCCGGTTGTTTTACCCACTATTTGTGGCATGTCTTGAAAAAGGCTTGTTGTAGAATGTTGTAGATTCTGATTTCTTCTGAAGTTTGAAGTCGAATATCATGGATACATTGCCATTGCTTGGACCCCAAACTGTCATGGCTGTGCTGACTTGCGCTTCCCTCAGAACCAACCCAAAGAAATGACCACCCACCGGGATGTTTGGTCAGAATTGCCACCAAGTGGGATAATAATCTGGTTTGTGGTTTCAAACATTGTTTATTTTCCATAATATATGGGATAATCCTTCCCATTGACTAATATTTTTCAAGATGGTTAAAACATGTTAAAACCACCAACCAGTACCAGTAATACCCTTTTGGTCAACACACACATGGCAATGACAGTGGACCATGCGACGTGGGCATCCGCTAGTGCAGGACTTGCAGATCTTGCAGATCTCAGATTCATAACGGGCCTATCATTCAATGCTTAGTTCAGATCACAAAAGACACGCAATTTAAATACACAAATATGTTAATATTTTTTTATAAATAATATATATAATATATAAAGACACATAAGTCACATAATATACTATCTAGCCATACACTACGTATATCTATATCCTATGCATAACTGGTGATACCATGTATTATAGTACAGAACTATATACATGAAAGTCTTTATCTCCACAAATCATACAGCTAAGAAAAATACTTGCTTCTCCAAACTACTCAACGTGAATCCTCCCGAGCTAAAAAACGTGGGCCAAAGGCCATACGGCCATGAAGTTCAAGCACTTCGCGATGGAGGACTGCAGAACAAGGGAAGATCACCAAGAATGACACGGGAGAAAATATGATATAATTAACTACAGTAGATATAATGGTTTATGCGTAGTGAGATCAAGAATAATGAACAATACAGGGCAAAGGATGGGTTACAACCAAGAATGAAGAGAATGAAGAGAATGAAGAGAATGAAGAGAATGAAGAGAATGAAGAGTACTGAACAAACGGGGGAAAACAGCCACCAAAACTCCCAAGAGGATATGGTTTTGACCCCCCACCGAACAACACGTCTATCTTAACCCTGGAAGTTCCGAAGCCCAAACCGGGCCACTTCCAATAGTGAAATGATCTTTTGCCTGGGATGTCCGTTGAATCTCCGTTCAGAATCATCATTGTTTCCCCCAATTTCTCGCGTCTTTTTTTGGGATTGCACTTTTCCTTGCTCCATGTTTCAAATCAAACAGAAAACGCCAGTACCCCCACAACATGGAAGGTAGTTTGTTGGTGGTTTCAAACATGTTCTAATATGTATAATATATATATATATATCACATTATATCACCGAGGATTGATCCAACATGGTTTTCTTTAGTCCTGTGGCGGGGCGAAAACAGTCGATCCTGCAGGACATGTGTTTCGTGGAGGCCGAAGGAGGCAAGTTCATGTGGGTCCTCATTGAGGGCTCCTTCTCGTACATCCGTGCAGCGAACTTGTACAAGCCCGGGACTCAACGGGCTCAACGGAGGGGTTTGTGGCTCTTAACAGTGGTAGAGAGCCCTGAGGTGTGGATTCAACTGGTGACAGCAATTTATTGGTGGATTCAACCGATTCAACCATGACTATATTTCCACATCTGCTGGTTTTTATCCGGATGATCCAGAGGTGATTGAGAAGTCCAAAGACTGTGGTGACAAGAACAGGATGAACCGACAGCTAGCCCTCTACCATGGGGTAGTTCAATTTTAGAACACCAAAATGGGGTTCGTTCTGTTGGTCCCCAATGCCTTTTCCATTTTGGAGTGACTAATTGATTGAAGTCAGTAATTCAGTGGCACCTACTGGGGATGTTTGGGATCACCTTTTCCCCTAGCGCCAAGTGAGAGCCAGGTTGTTTTTGCAGGTACTGTGTTGAATGACCATGGATGACCATGGCATAACATGGCACGTGCTCACGTTTTTCATATTTTTCGAATGTTGAGTGGTTCAAACTTCAGGTCGTGATCCCAATCCATGACCAGGTAAGACCAACATCCACAAACATGCAGATTCCGTAAGCAGTTCCCAGTGGGATGGGACCATCCATGACCATCCGATGATTGAAATCTGCCTTGCAGATTGAGCACCCCGGGCACCTGGTTGTCGGAACCGGTGCTTTGGACGTCATGGTGGCATCGTGGCAATTTGGAGGCCCCCCAAGTCGGGCAAGTCACTAAGATCGCTACGGGAGGGGCGATCAAACTAAGTGTGATATGTACATGTATGACTTGTATGTTACCACTATTATGTATTATGTATTATTATGTCATATAAGTTATATTGATATTGATACAGACTGTATATATGATATAATGTATATATACATATGGATTATATCAAGAAGGAACGCTGCTCTCAATCAGGGCATATTGCATATTGGTTCCACAAATCCAGCAGCGAGATTTTGGAACTGGCCCCCCGATGACAACATGCAGCTCCCAAAAATCCAGTTGAAGAAGTTTCCTCTTGAGCATTCCAATGTTTCAATTAAGTTAGGAATTATATATATATCTTAGATGGAATTTGTTTAATTATGTCAATGATATTCAATGATAAACATTCCATGAATCAATCCCATGTTCCATGGAAGATTTCGGGTTGAATCCAACCCTTTGCCAGGCTGCGAGCACCAGTGGACAGTCCTTGGATCCCAGGGGGGCGACATGGTGGCCATGGATCCCCAAACATGTCATGATGTTTCGGCCAGTTCAGTAGACCCCGGAAGTCACTAAAATGATTTTAGATGATATTAAATGAACAAAAATGAATTATTAGGAACTTGTTATTGATGATTTCGTTAGTTTGATCCACCTATGGCTTGGATTGGTGGTACAAAGGACGACTGCGTTTGAAGGATGGGTTGGACTGGGCAACCAGTGCAGCTAGTTGAGCTTTCCAATAAATTGGAGATTTTGAAAGGACAGACAAGTGGTTCCCAGCCGAACATCATAGACATTAACGACAAAAAAAAAGTCGGTCGGTGCCCATCCTTCTCGGAAGCTGTTCGACCCAATGAAGGTCCAAGATGTCCGGCTCCGATTTTTTTGGCTCAGATGAAGTGCTTTCCCCGGCCCTTGGCCGAAATATAGACAAGGGGCCACCTGGGGGAGCCCATTAGAGGTGCGACCTGGACATGTCCGGATCATGCCATGGAAATCCGCCACCGGGAACCCCTAAGTTGATGCCCCTGATGAAGATTGTATGTGAGTCATGATAACCAGATTTGTTCACAACGTTCCATCAGCTAAGTGGGTCAAAGTTTTTCGTTTTTTTCTGGAAGTTCTGCATGTCGCTAGAATGCCTATGCAAAAGTAGAGCATGTGGGCAAGCTTATATCCGGGCCACCCTGGACATCTATGTGGTCAGAGTCATGACAGTCTGGCAAGATAGATGTTTCTGTCTGGGTGGACATGGAAAAGAAAGTATGAATAATGAATAATAAAGGACACTCTGAGGCAATGAGTGAGGCAACAAGTCTGGTACAGTAAGGTCCGATTTGAAATTGAAGTTCATGATGATGCGCAATGGTGCATCAAATTGACTGATGAGAAGGAAAATACGTGAAAATATGTGAAAATACTATGGAGTTAGACTAACCACACTATCGCAGTCCATGAATTGTCCGCAACCATTCCTGGCCTCATCCATACAGTTTCAATGTTGCTGCATGGATATACATGGCAACAGAACAAGTGTAGCATGAACAGCAATTGCAGAGAAACTCCGCTCATCTTTGCTGACTCGAGTGATTGCAGATCTGTTTGAAGCACTACTAAAAACCAACGTGTTTTTCGGATGGAGTGAGATATTATTTACTACTTGAATGATGAATTTGAGAATCAATGAATGGTTTCACCATGTTTCACCCATCCAAAATGGACGGGTTTTCCCGGTTGAAAGATGGGTTCCCCAGCTCCCCAGGTCCCTAGGCTCCTCCCAGGGTCCTCCCAGGGTCATGGCGAGCCCGACAGCAATGTCCCCGGTGCCTGCGTCTTCACCCTCGTTGTCCTCCAAGGTTGGGATGGGAAGTGGTCAACGAATGTCAACGATATCCTACAGCATTTTACAGCACTGTATGGCTGGGTATGATTGTGAAATTATTGTGAACCACCATGAACCACCTACTAAGGGTGCATATCTAAGTCAGGCCTCACCCTCCTCAAAATGGTTTTGTCCAGAAAACCTCGACTTATGGTATCTTCTGGGAAATGAAATATCAGGGAGAAACGACCAGCAACTTGACCCACGCCGCTGGCTTTTACGGGGTGTGGCAGCCAGGAATGAGGAAATTATAGGAGTCAGCAAAAAATACAAAACTTGTGATTTACCCTCTGAAACTGTCATTAAATCTATATAACATAACTATGGAACATCACCATGCTTAGTGGAAAAACAGTAATGCAGTAGTGGAAGGTAAGCAACCACAACCAGGGATGCAGCCTACAAGAATTGGGTGTGCAACCCTCAAAACTGCAGCAATTTCCCCAGAAGACAAAACTGCCTACTCAAAAACACCGTCAGGTGTCAAGAGGGACCTTTGCACAGCATGCAATGTCAAAAGCGGTGCAGGGTCAACATGGAGACATCACCGAAGAGACAGAGCGAAGGATAGCGACAATGAGAGCGTTCGGGCAGCTCAGTGAATCTATGGTGAAATTGGAACCCCAAATCCAGTGGACTATCATAATTGTGCAGAAAGATCATGAATCATGAAGCATAAACAACTTTGGGGTATCCCGGGTATCCCGCATTTCATCCGTGGTATACCATCAAGCATGCCCCAGTCATCACCATTTTTATATTTTTTATAGGTGGTAAATGGGTGGTTTATGGCATCGTGAACTGGATCTGAGGCCCCGAGTTGAGCCACTCTGGCACCACCACGACCGGAAGGCCATGAAGTCGCCAGCTCAGAAATCGGGTGCCGGGGAAATCCTAAGATGTGGAGAAAGCTACCATGGTTGTATAATATGATCATGTTGTATAGTAGATGGGATACACATGGATCATGGATATAGACGGGATGTATGTATCTAGATATGTCCAGATATGTATAGTATTTGATTTCATGTATACATGGATATAATTGGATAATATTGGATATATATATATAATTATATATGTATATATATATATATGCATCCAAGTGATTCCAAGTGGGTGTTTCCAGGTTTGACTGATGAGGATTACCCCATTCATTGCCGCTTTTGAGTCAGACCTGATTTCCGGTGCTGTCTAAGGAGTGGCCAGCGAGGGACTATCTATTGGGCCTGTGCTCCCAGGGTTGCGTTTCAGTGTGTTTCCAGCTATGAGGATGAGGGTGATGTTAATGAGGAGGATAGTACAGCATAGTACAGATTCTCCTCCTCCTCCTCCTCCTCCTCCTCCTCCTCCTCCTTGATTTCAATAAATGTGATGATATCATGATTGTTAGATGTGTTGTTATTACGTTTTTCTGTTTGATGATTATGAATGAAGAGGGGGAGGATGACGACGATGACGATGACACGCGTGTTCACCCTGCTGAACTTGTCGGTCTTGGCAGGTCCCATTTGCCTTGCGCATGTCGCGCAGTGATGCTTCTCTAAATTCATCACGAACTGGATGAATATCCCTCTAGACAAACCATCTGAAGGAACTTTAGTCACTTCCCCATTTTTCCGATTCTGTCACTATGTTGTTTTATAATGTCATGAGTCATAATGTGTTTTTAATGTTTTGTATATTTTGTACGTTTTTATTTGTTTGTTCTGTTTTTTTAGTTATAACCCGTAAATCCATGGGATTGAAACCTCCGCACGAGGTCGGAAAGCAGATCCTGGCGGAGGAGAGTGGCTGTGGGTCACTGCCACTGATGGTTGATCACAGGGATGAGATGTAGGAAGAAATTGGAGGAACAGGTGTCTTTTTCCTATCAAATGCATGTGGGGGTTAAGACCTGTCAAATCAATTTCAAGCAAATCTACTTACAATACTTACTTACAGTCAAATTCCCTCCATCTCTAACCAATCCAATGATTTTAGGGATAGAACTTACCATCCTTTCGGAGGTACGGCTTGATGTCTCTTTTGATTTGATGTCTGTTTTCGGTGGTATGGTACCATCCATGACATTGTTGGCATGAAGCTCCATTTACAGAACAAAGGCGAAGCCCCAATAAGCTCTGAACGTGTTTATTGAATCATCAGTGGCGTTTTAACCCGCCCCCAAAAACGTGGGATTGGAGCTGTTCTGAGCATAGGAGTTGAAAAGATCTTGAGTTGGAATATACAACTTGTCGCCAAGATAACATGCACAGCTGCACAACTTGTTGATTTTCCCGCCCCAGGACGGATCGAAGACTGGAAAGGTGGAGAAGGGAGCCAGTTACCAGGGAGAATGGGATGGTACCAGCCTCAGCTTAGACAGCTGTGAATTGCCAAGATAGCTTCACTTTGACTGCTGGACGAGCTAGTAAAGGAAAGTCAATTAGATGTGTTTGAAGGATAATTAATGACATTTGCAGGTTGCAGAAGGTCTCCTTCCTACACCTTGTGCTTTTGTTTTGGGGTTGCGAGTCAGGTGCAAAGTCAGGATGGCTGTCCAAAATCATGCTAACTGTGGTAACTTCATGAACATCCCAATGAAAGTTTCGCGAGTCGGGGTTCTGAGGCAATCAGAAGAATGGATACGGCGTACAGGCGGGGCCGCTGAGGTGTGCTGAGGTATCCCTTGAGGTATTTGAGGTGGCATAGACCCAGAGATTTGGGCGATTCTTTGGATTCTATATATATATAATTGCATCTAATTGCTAAAATATAAACATGTGGTAACAAGATGATTAATCATCCATTTGAAACCATGTAAGTAGAGGATAAATAGCGATTTTAAAGCATCCCCACGAATGAACAATCTCAGAATGAGTCGCATCCATCACGGAATAGTTTAGCAGCAATGGTGTCTCGGTCCAAGTTCGGACTCCAAAGGAAAGTTGCCACTTGGTACTGGTATTACATATTACCCCCCATAACTATCCAGAACTATCCAATCCATAAGTGGGATCTATTTGGTTTACACGCACCACTTACATTTTCCGTTTACCAGCTAGAACTGAACCATCCAAGGGTCTTTCAGAACTTCCAAGTCCTTCCGCGGGCTGCACTCCGCAGGTTTTTCCGAACGGCCAGAAATACGAGGGCCAATGGGCCAACGGTATGAGGCCAGAGATGTTTTCACATGGTGAACAACTTGCAAGCCCAAACAGCCAAGAATCTGCAAGAAATAACCTTTGAGCATGTTGTAAGGAATTTACACGTCCTTAGAGGCGTTTGAAATTCTTTGTCAATGGTGGTGAGTGATCCAAGCCGCCATTTCTTGATTAAATTTCAGGGAGATACCCCCTCGAATGGGGATGACTCTCCCAGTGGATTCCTAGCATTATTTGCGGGTCCATGTTCTACTTTGGGGATGTTTAATCTCTAGTTTTGTTGGTTATATCATGTTATATCATGTCATATCTCAAGATTTGGTACTTAAATGTCAGCTTATGGTTGGCTGCTGATGGCTACTGATGGCTGGCCATTGAAAATCTCCATCCTTGCTGTTTAAATCCCCAAATTCATCGACAGGAATGGTGAGGGCACGCTTTGGGTGCCTTTCGGAAAGGCCTGGGTCGAATTGTCATTTGTTGTGTACTGTGGAAAGCTGTGGAAATCAGAGGTTTGGACCATGTGATTACCCCAATTATATGATATTATATGTGTGGAAATCAACTATGAGTCAAATGTGAAATCAGACGGGGAGAAAGAAGACATGGTCCCAAAATCGGTTCAAGGTACAAAGAGTATACATGACTCGGTGATCAAAACGGCTATACAACCCGCAATGTGCCAAAGGCCAAAAAGCTTCGAAAGCTGTACGTCGGTGGCTGGAAGGATGACAAGAGACACGGTCTGCGGCTCAAGTTCCGGATGAAAACAGAGCTGCCTGAAGGAGGTAGTTCTTGGGCCGACCCTGGAACTTTCAGCAGACACTTTACTGCTCAGGTCGCGGAACTTGCTTCTTCAGCGATGGTCAGTTCTTCCAGGGCGACTGGACTGAGGCTGGACATGGAGGTCACCAACATGGCCGTAAGCCCCCAAAAGATGAGGAAAAGAGATTAAGTGTAGTACGTTTTGAGTGGATCCTGATCCCTCTAAATTTGATGATGATTTACTGTATATATCATTATAATTCATTATATATCTATTCTGTCATTTTGGGAGATGGTTATATATACTGCAATTGCATGCAATTGCTGTGAATTATATTATAGTCATAGTGTATAGTATAGAGTTTAGATACTTGTATTTATGATATTCATCGTGATTTGAAATGGATTGATATGGCAAGTAAGCCTTAAGAATCTTACCAGAAACGAACTGAGGGATTTGGGTACTTCTCAGAAAATGGGGAACCCCAGAATCACCGCAGAATCACTCGGTGACTGCACGGTATCCTGTCGTTTTCGTTTGAAGGCACATGATGATTTGGATGTACAACCCTTTACCGGACCCAGTGAGGATGAATGACTACAATCAGACCAACTGATAGAAGTCCTGATGATCAAGATATATGAAGATCTCCATACACACACCAGTGAAAAGTCTTATCCCAAGAGGGTGTTGGCCACTGCACAAGTGGCCCAGGGGAAGATGCATGGCGAGGGCTTGCTTCGATATAGCAACGGTCACTTGGATTCTACGCAGAAACTGAGATGGATCATCCCCCAAGATCTTCCAACTAAAAGCAATCAATATACTGAGTTCATTATTGATTGGAACAGTCATGTTCTCAATGCATGTGCATTTTGTTTAATTCATGTTGAATTTGCAGGAAAGCTCATGGTCGACCCCCGGCAGCCACCGACCCCTCCAGATCTTTGAAAAATGTATCACCGGCGACTGGTCATTCCATAGTATCCTACAGTCTGCAATAGTATTTGTTGGAAGAGCAATTGGAGTTGCCTTTTTTGAATGACCTCATCTGGATTTTAAAGATGATAAATATAATATATATATATATACATATATTGTAAATCCGGTAGCACCCCTGTCAGAACCAAAAATTGGTGGAACCCTTCCACAAGTATCACCTGGACTGCCGCCTCACAGTCTTTTGACTCTGATCGCACCAGCTGTCACCTCAGCTAAGTA
>Ga0126342_10002484_pt1 | contig 28814 bp, 22 predicted proteins | sample Cyp1metagenome_FD_92528 | JGI IMG/M metagenome (GOLD analysis project Ga0126342, IMG submission 92528) | Coral microbial communities from Lord Howe Island, Old Settlement Bay, Australia - Cyphastrea 1 metagenome | ecosystem: Host-associated > Invertebrates > Cnidaria > Coral ... | reverse complement strand
GGAAAAACACAGTGTTTCGCGACTTTCCTACCTTTTCGCGCATCTGCATCTTCTTTCTTCTTACTCTTTCTCTTCTACTCTTCTCTCTTCTAATCTTTCTCTTCTCTCTGCCTCTGCCCTGCTTTGCTTTTCATCTGTCCATATTGTCGGAAGTTTGACTTCTAAACTTCCTTCGATAAAATGTATATTCAACAAATATAATAATGATTTAATTCATAAGAAATCAATATCGGTTTCGTCAAATCATGATACTTGCGATATCAAATCAGTTCATTGGGATTTCTTCATATTAATTTGGCATGATCATTTCGCCAATCCACAAGATATATCTAGACCGCAAACACCCACCTTGCTCTTCACCTTTGGTCGCAGGCTCCATAAAGTTCCCCCATTTCGTACATATGTCAAGAATGCCGGGTGCAATGCATATCACAGCCATGTTGTTGTGAGCCAGAAGCTATCAATGCTGAAAAACCTGCTAGCGACCAATTGCAACAAGAGCTTGAGCAGAATGTATACAGTAGGGGAAAAAACATGTGCATCAGAATCAGCAAGCGGGAGTATTGTGGCGGTCTTGAAGTTGGTTTGAATGATACCTGGTACAATACTCACAATATCTCACAATATCAACAACACAAATCTTACGGCAGAAATTCAATGATGAAGGAGTAAATCATTATTCAACGGTTATTCATGTGTTTTACATGTTATTACCCTCCAGCAAACTAACATGGATGTGGTAAATCCACTAAGACAGATTAACAATCATTAACAAAGATCATTTTCATTCATTTTCATAGAATAACATATAATAACCATATGATTGAGAAATCATGGCTTTTCCACATCGTTTTTCGTTGTTCATCAGTGCTTCACCAACGACATCTGAGCTCCCCGGGCGCTGCTGCGATGCGGATCAAAGGCCTCTGAAAAATGATGGAGTGAGTTCGTCAGTTGGGATGATGACATTCCCAACTGAATGGAAAAATAGAACATGTTCCAAACAAACCAACCAGGGATTTTCATTGATTAGAGTGGTGAATCAATGATATGTGGTGATTTTCCTTGGGACTTAATCGGGATTTTCCATCGGATTTTCCATGGGATTTAATAGGAATTGAATGGCGAAATAAATGAACATCATAGTGAATAATATGGTGAGTCAATGATAAGAATGGATACTTAATCGGCAAGCTAAGTAATCCCCGAACTAGCCATGGAGATCCATGGAGCTTTCTGGTTTGGAAAATCATCTGTTGCCATGTTTCAGTAATGAAAGCTAATTAGTGATGACATGTGAGGAACCTGTGGAAGGTCTGAAACAGGATCCGAGCGATGGAATCTCGCCACCCGTCAGCTGAAGGCAGCATAAAATGGAATAAACAAACCGGGTAAATCCCCATGGAAAACGCCATAGAAATTCACCACTTCAAGATCTTGGTGATCAGGACACCACCTTTCAGGGTGTAATTACTTTAGATGGTAATGGGAGGCCTGGTAAGTGGGATGGAAGCCTCTTCACTAATTAGTGCTATCCTGTATCCCAGTGAACAGAGAGAAGGTAGTTTCAATTTCAATACAATTTTCTTGCCACATACAAAGTGGCATGGGCCCCACAAGTGTGAGAGAAACTTACAATTTCCAACTATTTGAGACAAGTAAATAGTCAACAAACATCAACAAAACAAAAGTGCGATTTTTATATTAAGCATCTATCTGGTGGCACATCGAAATGTCGAAATGCCCGGGACTCTGCCAAAGTCACGTTGTCCTGGTTAGGGGCTACATGATTTTGGTCTGATTTTTTCCTTACAGGTTTTTGACCGGATTCCATATATCTAATATGTGATCATATTGTATATGTATAGTTGTGTATATATATATGATATGTATATATATACCCTATGGATCCAATTGCCTTCTTAGGAAGTACTTGGGGTATGATTTAGGGGGCCAAGTACCTTCTCAGACAGTGTTTGGATCCATAGGGATATATATATATATATATGTGTGAAAGGACTTGATATTGCCGTCTATATCTGAGACGTTCTGTTCTTCAATGTGTTCAATGTGTTGAATGTGAGACGACGCAAACGACAATGGCAAAAACAATGGCGACCTCGTCCCAGCATGGCAGGGCCAAAGGTAGGTGTTAAACGGGGGATGGCAGATGTTGAACGGAGTATGGAACGGAATGTCCACTACAAGTAGCACCTGTTCATTGCCCAAACGTTTTGACTCACAGCCACATAATTATTTGAAACTAGTTTGCTCTTACTTGTGTCTTATATATATATATACATATATATATAATATAAATATATGTAGACACTATACACCAATAACTGCATGCTCCCCCCGCGGCACCTTGCACAAGGGTGCGCACTTGGGATGCAGGACATCAAATTTTTGCAGGGCAGGAGACACCACGGGCCCCAGGCAGGCGGCCTGCACATTTAATCATTAAGCGAAAAACGTAAAACACATCTGTCCATGCGAAAAAAAAATACTGAGTAACTTGGCATTGGGACCATCATGTTTTCATGATTCATTTCATGGAAATGAACCAATCATGCAGCTGTTTGTGTTGAACATTATCCATTTGTTCTTGACTTTGAATTTCGAATCATTCAGGACGTTTCCTCTACCTGAAACAAGGTCATTCTTGGGTAGCTTCAAATGACTTTTTTCACATATTTTGAGCTGTTTACATAAGCAAAGTTTAAATCTTGAACAGACATGAACGTGAATCAAGGATCCTTGTTTGACTTTTTGGCATGGAGGTCTAGTATTTTTCTTGAACCACCTACCGTCCATTACGGTACGATCTGCGTCCACGGAATCAGCTCCCACCAGCACATCCCAGCAGAGCTTCAGGATGCAGAGGGCATGGCGAAGATTTGCAAAAAAAAATGCACACATACACTATATATATATTATATTATGTAAGAAATGGTAGGAATACTGATTTCCCACTTCTATCCATGGATCGATCCATGGGAATTCCGGAGATAGATCAAGGCCAGGGATTGAATCAGGATGTTGGTGGATGTTGGTTGTGTCGATGAAAATGTGTTCGCTCTGAGACTAGCCATCAAAAATGGTGTCTGAAAAAAGTTTTACCAAATGTTGTTTTCTCCTTTTACCAATGTCTGTTGCCGCTTTGAGGGTTAGACATTTACAAGACAGTGAAGAATGATCCATCCCATGAAATACCTGCTGGTTGACATGTATGGGTCTATGGGTTTAATCATCCCAACAGAACAGCTAGGTTGACATTAATCTACTTCATACTTGGTGGTTCACCCAGTTCCTAAGCGCGTAAGCTCAACCCAGTCACAAGTAGGGTCAGTAGTATTCCAGTCACAACTATGGTGGAAAAAACCATAACAAAATCCCGGAGTTGTGGGGGTTAAAGACATCAACCTCGCGACCTCCAGGCCTCACCATAGTTGTCTTCGCGGACGGCGCCCTTCAGAAGGTTCCCAACAGTCACCTTGTTGCCGCGCAGGATGCACCTCGGTCGGATCTTCGTTACGGATTCTGCAGCTTTCTTTTGTAGTGGTGGTTCTCACACATTGGACACACCAGAAATACATACATATAGAATCTTATATATATATGTACAGTATATCTATTTATAGTTGATTAACTTGTGTTTATTCCAAAAATATCAGTGTTCATGAGTCTAGGAGCTCCAAAAATTGATAAACACCCAAAATCTTGTTGGCATTTCTGTATTTGTTGGTTGCATATATACAATAGTCCATGAGATTTTATCGCCATTAAACTACCTCAATAAATCACCATTTTTCCCAGGTAGCCCTAAGGCAGAGATCAACCGCCCACTCTCCAAAGCCAGGACTCCGCACGGGTCAATCAGCAAAAGACTGCCATCTTCTTCTTCAACACCCTTTCTCAAGTGGGTTCTCACGGGGATTTAAGGGGGATCAAAAATGGGCATGTTTCATGGCATATCGATGCTCAAACCCACAGAATTCACCTCGCTAATCCATGCTATTCCCAGGTATCCAGGAAAAAAACAATCAACACTATCTATAGTCTTCAGCTGCTTAGTCTAACATTTCCCATGAACTCGCAACAAAAGAACATCCATTGGAATCCATTAGCATTCACCATTGACATCCACAAAGCTCCACTGAGATACCTTCAACCAAGAGGACACTGCCTGGAGGTCGCAGAGCAATTCTTTACCACCAGAGGAGAACGCAGCATGATGGAAGAACGCCTCGCGGCTTGTGGTTTCCGAAGACCCGAAGACCATTTTCACTGATGGAGATGGGACGAGATGGTGTGTCCCCAACCTTTTGGACAGATATAAAATGTCCGTTTTGCTGGAAGCCAATGGTCTGACTAACACTTGGATACTAGTGAGAATGCACAACCTGTGTGGGAGGTCTTTGATTTTCACCAACTAGCCGAGCATCACCACGTTGGTTTCAACTTGGTGCCAACTCATTTTGGAGAGAAACCCTAACTTCACACACAGAAACATGTGTGTGTATGTATATATAACTGTGCATGTATATAAAACATTATAAAACATTATAAAACTATCTATAGAATATGATATATCATTGGACATAATTGAACGATGTAAACTGCCTAATTAGAGAAACATCAATTTCTGCTTGACATAAAACGATGAAATCGCCGGAATGGGGCACCTGCGAGAGCTCTAGAAAGTCTTCAGTGCCATCGAAGACAAATTTCTTCACCTGGCAGCCAGGTGGGAGAAAAAGGGACCTCCCAATGACTTCTCTTGTGAAATCATCCATTTATTTGGGGGCACCCATCTAGATTCATGGTATTTCTAATATGAGCCACGACCTGAATTTATTGTTTCGGTCAAATGCGTCATCAAATTAGTGTCCCCCTATCGTTTTTGGTGAGTCGGGTATCGCTTTAGAAGATTTCATGCAAAAATAAACATTCGATGCTCACTCCAATACATAATACATACTTCAATGCAATTTTTGACGGAATCTCATATGCGCTTTGAGTTTGGTAGTTTGCCATGGGATGTGATAGTTTGTCCCTCACATCTACAGTATAAGAGCTCCGGCGCCGGGTTCAAAAGCACTAAGCCAGAAACATTCATTCGTTCCATCATCAATCAGTAGGAGTCCAAACAAAGTGTGCGAAAGCGATCTGGTGGCACGCCATTGTAGTGACGGTCACTATACAAAAATTGCTTGAGGCAAGGAATTCAAGTAGTGGACTGATCCATGATTCCCATGAAACCAATTCCGATTGGACCCATTAGAACATTACAACCATCAACCTAACTCGATTGCTAGGTCAGTTCAGCTGCCTACCGCCCCTGGGAACTCTCACCACCATCAACCTCCCGCAGCAACCTCTTTGTCCGCGTATGGGAACAACATGCAAACAGCACCTTGCAGAGGCTGTCGACACGTGTCACCATCACCACCAGTCCAGGTGAATTCCCTTCTACTCACTATATCAGTGACGAGAACCAAAAAGAATCAAGACTTGCGAAAAGAAAACACATATCTCACAAGAGGTTGATATGTGTATGTCAATCAAACATGTTTGTCAATTAAACATGTGATACTTAGTATATTTCACTATACATAATTATATCACTATATAAATACTATATATATAGATAAAACACATCTATCAACATGTTATCTGGTTGGTGGTTTCAACCCCTCTATTTTGTTGTTTTAGTTGGGATTATTATTCCCAATATTTGGAAAAATAAAACATGTTCCAAACCACCAACATGTTTTTTTCATCATCGTGACGCAGATGGTGTTTCTGCTCCACCCATCCCGAACAACCGGGGCCAAAGGACCAACGGGCAGCAAGGCAGGAAGATAAGTCTTCACCACACGGCACGCCACGGGGGCTGCGACCTGGCCATGGGAAGTTCAACCATAAAAAAGAGGTGATAATGGGTTAGTAGTTTCGTGGTTAAAGATGGTTCAGGTCTATCAATCTTGCTTTCAACATGTGTATATAAATTGATCGGGATACATCTTTACGAATGGTTAAGTTAGATTAAGATTGGAACTTCCGCAATTTACCATGAGAACCCAAGTTCATGGCTGATTGATCGTGGAATCACATGGCTTCAAATTAATCAAAGTCAAGTAGGATCATTATCCCAGCTATGATAGAAATATATATACATATATACATATTCTGGATAAATTGTAGTAATTCACAAACCTGACATGAAGTGATTTGGAGATGGTTTCCTATACTGCAGTAACAATCATTGAAGTGAGGTCGTGGGAATATGATGGGGATTTACAGTGGGAGCTACTAACAATATGAAGGAAACATGCAAAGCAATGTCAATGGATCGATTCAAAGGGATAGTTTTCCGGTTTCGATATCTCCCTAAAGCAATTCTGCACTATTGGACAATCACCAAACTAATGAGAAGTATATGGTTCTAGGTATTGGTACATCCCCTACAATACATGGAAATGAGTTGGGAATGTCTTAACTATGCCAGAACAGTCAAAACCCCACTGGTTGGCTAAGGGATGTTAATGGCTAATGGTTGGGGATTACGATTGCCTAGAAGATAGTACTACTTGATGGACCACCATGGAACACCTATCCTTCTAATGCTTTGTTGCCATGGGGCATTCCCAGGTGATGGATCATGATAATCCCCAATATATCAAGTTATAAAGGGTAGTATGTAACCATCCATAATCATCAACCAAGTAACCAACTGTTGTTGTTTTTAATATAACTGCAAAATGACTGGGTCTGTGGACTCAAAATGGAGATGTTCGCCAACAACAAAAGGAATAAACATGAGGACTTCCGCCAACTAATTATTCTATCAATTCTGGCTTTAACATTGCAACATGGTGAAACATTATGAAACATTGACATTTTCACCACTATAAGATATTGGGAATCAAGCAAGACGAACAGGGATGTTCTGCTACAGCAACGATGGAGACATTAGTAATTGTCTGAGATCCTGGATGGCTCAGTATGGTAACCGTTGGCCAGCGAAGTCTTACAGGAAATCCAGCCGTTATGTTCCCATATTTTTTTGGCACTAAATGGAGGCAGCTCTACTGAAGGGATTACTAGGCTTCTTTTGACTTGATAAACATGCTCATCAATTGAACAGATTATGAAAACCACTGACTATACTTAATGATTCCATGGTTTATCGATGGAAGCGAAAACATCACATCATGACATATCAAAGTAAATGTCTCCAATATCTAACTCACATAATATCAAAACCATCATACACAAAGCCATCAAAAGCTGTCTCAAACCTCCATGGCTGCTATCACTGGAATAACTCGGAGATCTGGTGGTTTTGACTTGGTGTCTGAACATCGGGCATCATCTTCCCCTATAAAACAATCTGGTTGGTGGTATACCTACCCCTCTGAAAAATCATGGAGTTCGTCACTTGGGATGATGACATTCCCAACTGAATGGAAAAATGAAATTCATGTTCCAAACCACCAATCAGACAATATAGTAAAAACATCTATTTTAAAATGCCATTGAACGGTCTACACCATACCAACCATTTTCAGCCACCCAGCCACGAAACATCTTCGCCGATCATGGCTTCGACGCCTCGATCTTGGGGATATGGTCAACAAAACCGGCTTCGCGGGCATGTTCACCTCAGGCCCCGGTACGGTGGACCGAAGATCCCAATGCTTCCAGGTCGGATAGGTTTACGAAGTCCGTTATCACAAAGGACAGGTTTGACTCAAGGCTACAATTTAGACAACCCCCTCCATTTTTCATGGCTGCATGGAGAAGACTACGATTGATCAGTGGATGCCGGAGAAAATGGAAACCACTATCCAATTTTGTCGCTGTGAAGATGATAGTATAGACTGAACGATTTCATTCATTCCAAAAAAATACATTGACAAAGACAAAAAGGTACGATTTTTGTCAAGGGCCTCAGCATCCAACCTGTACAAGTGCCATGGTATGCGGGCTCGAAGACAAAATAGTCTACGGTAAGATGGGTATCTGTCAAAATTCAATTCAATAACCGCAACACGCCTGGAATTTTGGTCACCTATTACACAAATGTACAGTAATTCTTGTAATAATCAGATTTGACACATACATACACATACTATATAATAGTTAAGCCAAGCGATACTTGCAGAATCTACAACATCGAGGCAAAAATAAGCCGCAGTCGGATTATTTCCGCAGTGGCCCACCATGATGACAGTCTCCAGGTAGTTCCCAAAATGAAACTGGGCGTTGTTCATCTGATCCGATCCTATCACCCAATCATATGAAATACACCCTAAAGCAGGGTTTTCTAGTGCCGGGTAATTATATTATATATATAGCCCAATTATACTTCATACATGTATTAGGGGGAAGGGATTACACACATTTATAAACCCCCAAACTAACCCCGTGACAGGCCCATTATAGTCCACGTTTCCTCATAAAATATGGTAAAACCATGTAATATATATATATATATACACATTATATACACACATAAACTGACATAACTACTGTTGTTGTTCGCTAGTGGGACTGCTCCCCTAGCCTTGCCAGCTCAGTCTGGGGTGCCGGACGACTGTACAAATTGAAGCGATGTGCATAGGAGGAAACTTTAAGTGAGTCCTGGACAGTTTGAGATTCCGTTAGTGCGGTAGTTCTAGATTCTAGATGATGGAAACTGAACCTTCAATCTAAAGTAAAAACTAAAGGGCTTCAATCAAACCTGCCCTACATATTTTCTGGAAGTTCGCAGCCTCAATAAATGAACATCATTTGGGTGAATATAAAAGTAACATGATCAATTTCCTCTCCCTTGTGGCTATCATTTATCAATGACCTAAAACGGGCTGGAGCAACCCTGTTACATATGCTTGTTTCAGAGAAGTTCATGAATGGATCTGAAATTAGCGATCTGCATCTTCCAAGTCATGGGATTTACATATATATATACATATATATATATGATATATATATATATATATATCATATATATATACACACTATATATATACATATATAATCATATATACACTATATATCATTTTCCCCATTCAAACTGCCATACATTGGGGTATATCTCCCATTTTCGGACCTCACCCGACATTGCTTCAACCATCAACCCGATGAGGCGCAGCACTGCGCCTCCATGTCAAGAGCCACAGCGTCAGCTGTTCGTTCCTGATTTCGACTGGCCATTTGAAGTACGAAGCCCTGCCGAGCCGCTCAGCTACACAGCGATGCGACCGGGGACCTTGGGAGGGTTACTTAAGCCCTTACCCTCTGATCAAACACCATTAAAACAATTTAGAACACATGTTTATACCAAAATAAGTCAGAAAGTGGGTTTGCTTAAGTCAACAGGTCTATATTCCAAAACTGAAGATTGTCGATGCCCATCAGTCACAACAAAATGGATAAACATCATTAAACATCAGAGGGTACCTCCCTGAAAAAAAAAAACATTTTGTTTTTTTCTGGATGAATAAGCTTTTTTCAGCTATGCAACTGCCGAGTGAACTCTGTTTAACCACTGAAATTCATCTTAAAATCTACTTAGATCTCTACTTAGATCTAGTTGGATCTAGTTAGATCACCATTGTTCTTCTGATTGAATCCCTTTATTTTTGTTGGTTGAGTCACCCAACAGGTCACCCATCAGATCACTCCATCTGCCTCTGGTCTGTCTGCCTGTGCCTGGAAGCTGATATGACACAGCTTTCTACTTGGGGAATCTGAAAAAAAAAACATGGAACAAACTGGAATAATCTTGGATAGTAATTGGAATAATCTGTAAAGTTGGATAGTACATTGGAATTGGATAGTAATTGGAACATTTCTACGTTGGACTAATTTGGAAACCACATGAGGTTCTCCAATTGCCAACCTTTTTGGGGGCTGCATGTAGTGAAATGATCAAAATTTACCAGTCCAACCCCTCACAACTGGACAGTCCAAAGTTGGTACAGTCCAAAACCATCTCTCCTGGAGCACCATAAGTTCAGCTTTCATGTTACCCTCTGGTAATGACTAACAGTTTGCTATTGAAAATGACCATTTATAGTGGAATTTACCCATTAAGAATGGTGGATCTTTCCATAGTTATGTAAACGTTTACCAGAGGGTACTGTACAGGGCGTAGCGGCGGACCCAGACATTGCCAGACTTGGATCTAATGCTTATGGCTACTGATCCGGTGCCGAAATTGTAGTCCAGCTGAGCACTGTTGGTTCAGAATGGATTTCCGATCATGGATGATAATTCCCAGGATATGGTTGGTTAAGCCCGTATATAATAGCTTATAGAGTTGATTAACTAAGTGGATAGTTACAGGGGATTCATGAATTATAATTTCCTATAACCCATAGGATCCATGGTGCTGGTATATATACTAACATTGGGGGTATATTGATGGGATCCATGGCACACCATATATAGCAGCACCGTTGGATAGATTAATTCCCCAAATCCCAAAATAATCATCCGCCAATAGGGGTAGATCACAGCCACCAAACCAGCCCCAGTTTTGTTTTTCGCTGGATAGCTGTGGCTCTTAGAATTTTTTTCACCACCCAAAGAGGATTGGGTTTTGGTACTAAAAATGACTCGAAAGCTGACTTTACCCAGCTTTGAACGGGATCAATCGCAGTTATTATTATTACTATGGTCGCCATATTCACACACATATATATATATAATATATGGACCACTGTGGATTATGACATGTTAACAACCACACATATGGACCATCATGGGCATAGACCCCTCATTGCTTTTCTGTATTGGCTTCCCCTGTGGCGCCGTGCCAAATGCACTTGCCAAGCGCGTTTGGACGCCTTGCCGGCGGTGCTCCCAGGTTTCTTACTAATACCTAGACCCTCCAAGTCCAAGTACCTCTAAAGATGGGCAAAAGATGGTAATTTTTTTTGGGGCCCATTCTAATGGGCACTTGGAGGGTCTATGTACTATCATGATGATAATTAGTGTTCCGCCGTCATCTTTTTGGGTGGATCCATGAAATTCTCTGGTCCGCAACAGACTGATGTTGCTGGGTTCTGTTTAAAACAAGGAACAACTTGAATGCGGATCGCCTCAGAATGCAAAGGCAACTAAAAGCGGCGCCCGCAAAAATGTCAGAGTATACATTCCCATAGGATCCATGTATGGTATATATGCTAACATTGGGGGTATATTGATGGTAAATGTTACCATATATAGCATACATGGATCCTATGGGATTGATATACAGCTGAATCGTGTATACGTGTATAGTTCGATTTTGTATAATTGTATACCCAGCAGATTTTGCGGATTGCCTGAAAGCGATACTCGTCGGGCCAAAGGGAACGAACCTCGTCACGGTACCTGGCGTAGACCAACATGTTTCACCTACCAAACATGTTGAAACAATAGTAGACCAACACACGTACTTGGTGCCTTATACCACTTAATTACTAATTAAGTAGGCCATATATATATAATTATATATATATATCCCTAGATAGAAGTGGAGTAAGATGGCTTAATCCATGAATCCACGTATAAGTAGGGATATAATCTACTTACTAAGTGGGATGAACCAAGTAGGGTCCTAAATAAAAATCTGAGCATGACTGGGGTACTCGAAGTGGGATTACAAGCCCACAAATTTGGGCTTATAACTGGGAAATCCGGGACTCTGATTGTGATAAAGAATTTGGTGTTTGGCAGGATAGACAACCCTAAATAATGTATCACTACTGACTATTGTTGTGCAGCCATCTCCCATCAAAAGAACATATTCCCTTGTGTCCTAAGGATAGTACGGAGCCATGCATGAGTGAAATTCGAAACATCCTGCATTTGAACAGAACATGTAAATCATTGTTGTATGTCCAAAACTTTAAGACATGTATCTTACATGTCTATCCCCAAAGCATCCCTTTTAGGGCCATTTGAAATAGGCAAACATCTGATAATTCATGACATGATCTGATGTTTTCTCTTAGATGTTTCAGTTCAAACCCTGATACCGTTGGATACCGATCATCCTTGGAGGTCTCCCAGGGCACCTGAAACCTAAGGGCTCCTAGGCGCGGCCATGACGAGTCTCCCCGGCTATGATTCACCATAGATTGGAGCAGCCCTGACAGAAATTTAACTTTCGCTTGGGGCCTTGGGGCTCATGATCAACATGAATAGAAAGTCATAGAAATAAATGTGGCACAGACATAGACTTAGACAATACTTCACCACATACAGAACAATGAGCAATGACAATGAATGATGTTGACACTGTAAACAGCGTGATGAAGGGCCCTGGATTCTTCTGCTCTGTATGCATCAAAATGCAGAGAAGCAGGAACGAAAAACACAACGTCATGCTTCTGGACAAAGTGTAGTAATTCACCACCATGAAAAGTTCGGCAATCGGAAGATACGTAGCATTCCAGTCATGTCGCAGTAGCGAGCTACCAATGTATGGCTGTAACAATCTGCAGCCATGTCAATGTATGCCTGCCTATCTCCCAGCGGAGGGCTGCTGTTTTAGTAGGGGCCCTTCATGGGGATTCCCCCAGGTCAATTTAGGCAAATGATGGTATGAAAATGTCTTAAAAGGCCAGTCACTAGGGTAATGGAATAACAATTTTACATATATATATATACACATAACACATATATATATGATTATATATGTATATAACATATATGTATATACTGTATAATATATATATATATGTATGTCTATGTTCTTATAGATTATAGAAAAATAGAACAAATCGGTGAATCCTCTACAGACTCCAATGACTTCCCAGGATTTCACCGAGGACGGGTCAAGTCCGGATGGAGACTTCAGGGAAATGACCTCCGGAGGTGGCACCAATTTTCGCCATGACTTTCTGGCAGATTGTCCAACGAAAATAGAGGGCTGCTTGGTGGTTTTAACATGTTTTAACCATCTTGAAAAAATATGAAAGTCAATGAGAAGGATCATCCCATATATTATATTATACTATGGAAAATATAAAATGTTCCAAACCACCAACCAGAGAGGGAATGTCACAAAATCTGTCAGAATCTGTCAGAATCGGTAAAAATTATCCAAAAATTCTGGCATGAATCTGTTTCTGTTGGACATATTTTAGACGACGAAATCCTGGTTTTGACAATTCTACATAGAAGGGGGTCCGGTAAATTTTCCGGAAATTGTGGGAGGATAGTAATCTACAAGAATGGAGTGTTCGCCTGCAAATAATGGTTGGTTCATGGACCCCGCATCGCTTGGTTCTCAAAATGAACACATAATATACGCGCCACCAGGGGTCTGGGGCTGTTGATTGTTGAGGAATGAGGTTATTGGAGTGATCCCAAAGAACATATAGAACGTACATGGCCCTTAGAACTTAACTACCAAACTTAGCATCACTTTCTATATTTTTCCGCAGCAATGTTGGGGTATACCGGGGGTCCAAACATGGGTTACATAATGGTATATACCTAAATCCCTTTGGTTCCTATCATGTGTCTGGTTATTTAATGTGACAAGAAGTTATATGTATCCCAATATGCCCATTATATCAAAAAATGAAAACAAATGAATTACATATGGTTGCTGGTTACATCCATTGAATCCCTACTGTTGATGGTTAAAACACATTGTATATATATATATATATATTTAAATCAATGAAATCCGTATATATATATAATCATATAGATATACAGTAGTTTGTTTTTTTTCTTCGGTGGAGGGGGTCATCCACATTTTTATCATTTTTGGTGTCCCAACTTAACTACTTTTTGCGGTCCCAACTCGCCGACTTTGGGACCCCTCACCTGTAACATCTGTGCTTCTTTGAGGCGACTGGGCCTGGTGATTTTGCCAACAAAATGGGACATGTGTATTCTTTTTATCATGTAAAGTATGTATGTGTCTATCTCCATGTAATTATACGTGTACATATATACATAATATATATAATTATGTATATATATATATGCCACAACACATTGGCATCTTGAACCATGAATCTGTATGGCTCAACATGACTCACCCTGGAAAGGAGACAGTATGAATGTTTGTTCACAGGTTCCCTAGAGACTTACATGGCCGGATCTAGGAGCAAGATCGGAAACTGCCTCAGGCCAGGGGGACATTTTATGCATTAACATCTATCAGATCCCGGAAAGAATGTCTATTATAGATATCCAAATTAATTCAAATTATATTCCCTTTTTTAAACACCAATTTCAGATGAGACATCACCCTTGTTTATAGTCGAATCCGGAATTTCGGAATGTGAAATCGCTGTCGCCAACAGCTCGCCTTGCACCTTGCGACTGATCCGCCGCAGTGCTTAGGACTTCCAGCACGAGCTCCTAGGGGGGCATCTGGTTATGGTCAGATGGGATATTAACAGGTGTTGATGGACAACTCAATGGACAATTGATAGGACATTCCGAAATATTCTGACATATCAATGGGTATTAGTGGACATTGATGGATTCTATCTGCGAAATCAATACGGATCAATCCGATATCACCAAAGATGCTGACCTTCTTGCTGTGACACTTGTGTTGGTGCAATTCAAATGGATTCTGTGCCACACAAAAATATGGTCTTCACTTTGAAAACTAATCGAAACACATTTACCATCCAAAATGTGCAATGACCATAATTGACCCACAAATTGGATTCTTCACCATGGAACAGTGGGGTTCAACTGGTGGCTTCTAGCACAAGCTCCCATCAAATCGCCCAAGTAGGGTTGGTCAAACCACCATGTTCAACCATGTTAAACCCAACTCTAGGTCCCTAGGTCTGAGATATGGGTCAAACTTGGGCCTAAGAAATCCAAGAATCTGCACTCCCCAGGGTCCCGGGTCCCGGCCTGACTGTCTACGTCGGCGACGGCACCTGCCAGGATGAGTTGGAACAAAAATGAGACTTTTATGGTGATTTCATGGGATTCTAATAAGGATTTAACAGGATTTAATTGGAATTCATAGGATTTTATAGTGATTTAATGTTGATGTTATTAGAAATTGAATGGAATCTAATGGGAATTCAAAGGATTTTCTGTCGATTCATAGGGATTTAACCAACGAAAATGGGGATGGCTGGAAAATGGCTGGAGAATCATGGAAAGTCCTGAAGCTAAATGAAGGTTTTAGTGGAATAATTACCATCTGGTTATGACTAACAGTTCGCCATGGAAAATAGATGGCCCTAATCGAAATAGATGGTTTGCCTTTCTTAAAAATGGTGGATCTTTCCATGGCTACGTTAGTCATAACCAGAGGGTATCTATAATTATCTATAAATGGGGGATTTTCCATTGCCACGTTTGATTACCGGAGCGTAAATTTTAGTTTCTGATATCCATGGTTGGTGAAGTCCGAAATGTGATTGGTCAAGTCCTAATGCTTGATGAACAGATTTGTCATTTTGCCATCAGACAGTGGGACCTTAACCAACACAAATTAGGACTTAAACACCAACAAATAAGATTTTTCCATCACAATGTAATCATGTGATGCTTAATTTCCCAAAGATTGGAACGTATACGAAATTACCGGAATATGATAACCCACTCTGGATACCCTCCTACCCTGCGACAATGACCACAAGCATGTTGCGTTATCATGCCTTATTCTCAGTACTCAGTACTGTGCCCTTTCTAACCTTCACTAGCCACTTTTACAGCATAGGATAAATCCAAAAGAAGCAACCAAATATATCCAAATATCCGAACCATCCCAATAGTTACTCATATTTCATCAAACATCATTCAAACATGACACAGCAGCAAAAACACAAGCATCATTCCTCCAACTTCCAACAAAATCAACAAAGTGTGGGTTCGTCTGAAAAATTAGGGAACAACAACTGCATTCACATTTTCTCTATAACAAAGTCCATCATCATTTTCCCCCATTGCCACCCCATTAAAAATGTGGTGTCCCATTCACATTTGGTTACCCTCTGGTAAACTAACATAACTATGGAAAATCACCATTTCTAATATGTAAATCAACTATTTCTATGGCCATTTTCAATAGCTTTTTGTATGTTTACCAGAGGGTAATCATCATTTTCTCTCACAAAACACCAATGAAAAATGGGTCCTATCTGTCCCATCTCGGCCTAGGCTGAAATGCTCCATCCGGAAACCGCACTGGCTCCTGAGGCAGAAATAAATGGAGATTTCCCAAGTCATGGGGGTACCAGGGGTACCCCAAATCATCCAAAATTAGACCATTTTAGGATTGAAACCCATGGTTTTCGGGTACCATTGTTTTGAAGGAAAACTCCAGATAAATAAGTCTGAATTATGTTCTTCGAGTGATCCCTCCAACTGTGGAGGAAGAGGAGCAGTTGGTATCATGAAACCTAGAGACCCCCGCTTGGCAGGTGCGACATAAGTGACCAAAAAAAGACAAATGTAATCACCGATATGGTATTTGGACTAGCTGTATGTCTTCACAAGGCAACACACACCCAAACAGCGCCACTGCCAAGCTTGAACATCTTGAACGTACATGCGATCAGAATCCAAGGCCGAGACAAGGCAACCCCCATGGTTGAGAGCAGCGGAACGCCAAAAATCTAGAGCAGAAGAAGTCCAAATGTGCCTGTGTCATCTGCCATTGCTGGCTGCTTTCCATGAGTACAGGTAGATAAGCTCCATAGTTCAACAACGATAAGCATCTCTGAAGCATGCGACATCCAGAGACGTTCACTTTGAGACTCGAATTCTGCAAAGCCAGCGACTGATTCTGATCTCCACAATAAATGTGGTCAATCCACAAACAAATCCCTTTTCGGGGCATATCTTTAATACCCCCCCATGCAAAAAAAAAACATGAGCAAATAGAGACTATGGTTTGTAAATATTTGTGAATGGCTTTACCATGTTGCCAAACTTGTTTCCAGGAAAACACAGAAATATGGGTATGGGTCAGGGTCAAAATTAGGTACCCCAATAATTGGATGGTTAATACTAAACTAGACTAACATCTGTGGTCCCCTAGGTCTTCCATTTTGACCCATATCCATATGTTCCGATCCCACACTCCATTCACAGCGGCTGTCGGCGTCTCTGGCTGTTCTTGGGACGAGGCTCAAGCACACGAGGATGGAAGGGTCAAACTGGTTCACTGACCATAAAAACTACCCTCTGGTAAATTAACATAACTATAGAAAATCACCATTGTTTATGGGAAAATCCACTATAAATGGTCATTTTCAATAGCTATTTTGACATAACCAGAGGGTAAGATTCTTCGTACCGAAAGAAAAGTGTGAACTTGGAATTGGTCTATGAACAAAACAACGGTTTCCAGCTAGTTGTTCCTCACAGCAGTGCGGCCAATTTTTTGTTCCGTTGGCGTTCTCTGTCCACCGCAACGTGCCAAAGGTGCAAATGCAAAGAGTTGGAAGTTTCAATCAATTTCGAGAGCTCTAAGAGAACAATTGCAGGAAACCCTAGATTCACCAGAACAATTACAGCAAAACATTCTTACTCTGTAGTCTTCGAAGAACCGATCAAGCTGTCGCTTTAGAGGTGAACACATATTAGTATGAATCAGTCAGTCCTTGTTAAATACTTTTTGCAGTTGGATAAGAGCAAAGTTATGCTGGAACATCTCAGAACCCAGAGTAGTGTGGTGCAGCTTTGCAATCAGACTTGAACCTTCTCCACATTGAACCGTTGAAGTTGCGTACCGTATCAGAATATCAGTATTAGACAAATGTTTTCTAGTATAATATGTGTACGTATAATCTCATATAATCATATATTCATATCATATATCTCATATCTCATATATCATATATCATATATCATATATCATATCATATATCATATCAACTGCCATATCATATAGTGATATTGTATCATGTATTACCCTCTGGTAATGTAACATAGCTATTGAAAATCACCATTTTTAATGGGAAAATCCACTATAGATGGCCATTTTCAATAGCTTTTTGTATGTTTACCAGAGGCTAAAATGTGTAAACATACATCCCACAAACCCAAGAGGTCGGCAAATGATCACTCCTTGGGACTCCGTCCTGTCCTGAGGGTGAAACTTCGGTGATTCCTCACGCGCACTGCGCAACCAAAGTCACGGCCGGTTTCCCGGGCGCCCCGTTTACCTATGCGCAGGGAGGTGAGCCATTTTTCATCGGGGACTCTATGGAAGTTGCAGACTTTGTGTATTTGCACACTGTATCATTGTATAGATATGTACGCTATCTTATATTATGTAATATATACGTATATATAACACCCGATACACAAATGTGTACATCACTGGTAATATGGTGTAATGTGCGCAATAACTTTGTGTGCTTAATAGACGGGAGTTGCTCAAGTTCTGGATTCGCGGTTCGCCTTCACAAGTCTGAGAAAATACAGCAGCACATTTGCCGACAGGAAAACGAGAAACAGGAAAACACATCAACTGTGTTCGCAGCCCCAAAGACTTAAACCTTTTCATTGGATTGTTTTAAGGGAAAATCTTAACCGGAAACCATGGTTTTTAGTTTTTACCATCAAATATGACGGGCTTAAACCAGTTAAACAAATCCAAAATCATCCAATTCTATGAGCCTTTCGTTTCTATTCACAAAATGGGTATTTTTTCCAGCGATTTCTCGGATTTTCCCATCCCAACCCAAAGAACCCATTGGTTTCCATCTGCCCACCTTGTGGCCATCTCACCTTAGAGCCATGCCATGATCATGACGTATCGACGGTGCTGGGTGCTGACATATCTGATCTGACATTTTATGGGTTTGATTCGGTTTGATATCATCTGCTTGGTGGTTGACCTACCCCTCTGAAACATATGAGTTCGTCAGTTGGGATGATGACATTCCCAATATATGGAAGAATATATATATATATATTCCAAACCACCAACCAGGGATTTAACCACTATTAGTCACTATTAGTCACTATTAATCACTATGTTCCAGTCAGCACCAAGCAGTAATGGCTTTCACAATGTTTCACATGATGGAACTGGGAGATCTATCATGATCCGTTTCATCCTGGATGCGAAACGGAGCTGAAGTTGTCAAGTTGCGACGACTACCCTCTGGTGAACATACAAAAAGCTATGGAAAATGGCCATTTATAGTGGATTTTCCCATGAAAAATGGTGGATCTTTCCATTGCTATGTTAGTTCACCAGAGGGTAAGGTCTGTATATTTATACAAGACATCAATTGGTCAATTGGCACCCTGGCTTGATGGGGATGGATATGAGTCAAGTCATATTTTGTGCCCCAATAACTGGATGGTTCATATTACCATCTGGTTATTTAACAGTTCGCCATGGAAAGATCCACCATTTTTAAGAACGGTAAACCATCTATTTCTATGGGCCATCTATACCATGCCTATGTTAGTCATAACCAGAGGGTAAACCATGTAAAATCGGTGATCCCGGAGCTTAAATCTTGACCCATCCCCGACCCTGCTCGGCAGCATGTCAGCCCGCCAGAAGCCATCTGATAGGTGCTTTGAACCCATCCGATATAATGAGAGCCATTTTTGGGATCTTCAATCCCATATTCTTTAAACAAATAAAAACATATATATATATATATCATATCACATCATATCATATCACATCATATCATATCACATCATGTTAAATATATATATATACTCACATTATGAACTCAGCCAAAACTCATCCATGCATTCTCATCAGGATGTTGCTCCCAATAGTTGGCAGCCTTCATCCCCATACCTCCATGGTATGACAAGTATATCCCCATTGTACTCCCAATAGTTCTTGGCAAAATCCCATGAAAAAACACTTGTTTCCTGGTTGAACCTCAACTTCTAGCTCTATATTTTTGATGGCTAAACAGCTAAACCGGAAAAAACAAACTCATGAAACATATGGAAGAAGTCAGCAAAATCCCAACATCTCAAGCCATCTCCGCCTCACCACCTTGGTTGCCCAACTCCTTCACCACATCCGTGTACTTTGGCACCTTCGCCATCAACTCTGCCTTGGAATTTCGGGATTTCATTTGGATTTATGAACAGAGGATCTTCGAATTTTGAGTTTATTTTGAAGCCACGAAATCTCATTGAAATCCTTGTGCTGATTCTTTTTTTCATGGTTGTTTATTCGATTTTATAAGATTTTCAAAGCAAAACTCGACGGTTTCATCTGCTCTTCGAACTCCTGGAGGACCACCGTGCGGCACCTTGAAATTCAGGGCCTTGTCGAGGTAAGGCCTGGCGTGTCAGCATTGGGAGGGAAATTCTACAGGAAACTCATTGGAAATGGGGATAAAATGATATTAAACCATGTTGAAGCTCGGTTTTCTTGATTCACCATGGTTTAATATAACTTTATCAATACTTTATCCCCATTTCCAATGGTGATTGAGCCAATTGATAAATTATATTCAACCAATTCTCTTTGAGCATGGGAAAAAAAGCTCCAAAAGTGTCACAGCGGCAATGTCAATCTGCAGAGATTTTTGTCCCCAATGGGATGAGGCAATGGATTGATGAATTCCAATACTGGCAACATGGGAACATGAGCAAATTTTTGCCCACGGTACTGGGCACATACTATATATATATAATTAATCTATATATATATATATAATTAATATATATATATATAGATAATTATTGGTTACAGCACATTGATCTGAGTCCTTCCGCAGATGTTCAACCTGATATAGATCTGCACACGTTGAGTGTATGACATGCGACATGCTACCATTCAAAAACACACACCTTGCCTGCAGTGTTTCTCTAGCTGCTCGCGATTGGCCTGGATGAACGGTAACATGGTGAGGGCCATTCATGACATATGATTAGCTTACACCTCGTTGCAAAATATGAAAGTTGATTCAGACAATCGCCAGACAAATGTGAGTGTGAACATCTCTGAATGAAACATGAAACCAACAAAGCAGGTTCAAATACTGTAAAATATCCACACAACCCAAATAATCAAAAGAACAAGTAGAGAATTGGCAAGAACTAGTGATGCAACCAAGACCATTTCCGGAATTGGTGCCCTACTGTAAGTTGCAACGCGTCCCCAAATTCCATTTTTCTGGATAGATTTAAACTTGGCTGTTCCAAATAAACATGGTTTACTATAATACACACAAAAATCTGCAGGTAGCAGGACCATCTTCTTGACCCAGCACTCTAAAAAGAAGGAGTCTCCATTGATCGGTGGCGACCACAGCAACCTCCACCTACCTACCCACCTCGCAAGCGTAGGGCACGGACTGGCAGCCGGGGGAGATCTGCTGAGATGAACAGTTGATGTTTCTGCCATTTTCTGCGTGTATCCTTGAAGAGGGATCAACAATTTCGCCATTCAAAATAGGATGTTTATATATATATAATATATGGTTATATATCCATTATATATATATATGGTATAATAACCATCATGGTATAACCATATTGTATCCACTTTTGTGAACTTCTGTGCTGAAAAAAAATGAGGATCCCTAGCTGGACTATGTCTCGCTTGTAAGGCTTGTGGCGGGTAAAAAATCACATTCGCTAACTGAATGTCAGGGGTCATCTATAAATTAAAAGATGAGAATCCAAGTATGATGCCATAAAAACATTCGCAAACTCTGTGGCTAGGCACTACTTCGCAGAGATACTGGGCTTAGTGCTCGATAGCTCCACGCGAGTAATATTCATCATGGCTCCCGACAGCTCCTTCAATATCCATGGCTAGATTCTAGTCCCATTATGCAATGGCAAGTTTTACCTTGACCAAGGTGCTGTTTGACTTTGGTTCAATCTCTATTTGGAGAGTAAAAACTCCCCATCTTTGGTAGTTAAGGTCCTCTGAAGTTCCTATTTCTGATGGTCAAATTCCAATGAATTCCCATTAAACCATGGTTTAAATCCCATGAAACCATGGTAAATCCCATAAAATTATAGAACAAAATAAATCCATGAATTGTTCATTGTCCCACTTAATACCAATAGTAAATCATAGTAAATCCCAAGATCGAGATTTACCCATCGCCAGGCTCCGCCGTTGAGTTGTGGACCAGCAACAGATTTCCAACGAACCAGATCACGGGAAGCAAACCTGCGGCGTCTGCTGTGCCTTATGGATTGGAGTGCGTCGAATATGTGTATATATATATATAGATACTTAGAATATCACCTATGATTTTCTGTGTATATAATTATAGTTAATTATATACATGTACATATATAATATATATGTATAATAGGTAATTGCAGAATATTGTCACACAAATCTAGACACACACACACATGTTTCTATGCAGCATATATATCTATATATATATAAAGTAATGATAATAACAAAACTAACAAAAAAAACATTGAAAACAAACCTTTACTGGCCTGGAAAACCTGTATGGTATGGTATGGTATGGTATGTAACCGGTATGTAACCGGTATGTATGTATGTATGTTTAATTTGAGGCCGTTGGGTAGAATTCATAGCATTCCTACGGGGCTTGGTCGTTTGAGGTCGGGATGGTTTAAGGCAAATAGGACGGTCCGAGTCATCTGAAAGAAATATCTTCTCGGACTTGTAAACAAAAACACTGGAAACAACATCAAACAACTCTGGACATGTTTACTATTTTTGTGTAAACATGATTAACCATGTATCAATTGGAGAAGTGTCAGCACCGCAAACGATCATTACAGATCGCCCAAATCCTCCAGAAATCTATAAAATCCCTTCCCCTTGGAGTCGCACTACAGTAGGGCGTAGCCACTCCTTAGGCGACCCGGCGACAAAGGATCCATGAAAACACGAGAATTTGACGCTGGTAGTTCGTATCCTATTCCAGAGAAGGTGGGAATGATTATTGTGCACATTTTCGAACAAAGGACATCTGGATTTCCCGGTATAAACATGACCTGGACGTTTGCCCGGAGTTGATGTCCCGCCTTCCTGATTTTGATCCCTCATGAAGATCAAGTTGATGTTATTACCCCATTCAACATATTGGTCATAGGGGGTGGTGAATTTTCATCCCTCATTAGGATAAAATTGATGTTATTATCCCAATGAACGTATTGTTCAGAGGGGGTGGCAAATGTTGATCCCTCATGAAGAAAAAGTTGATGTTATTACCCCATTCAACATATTCTAAATTTTCATCCCTCTTGAAGATAAAGTTGATGTTATTATCCCAATGAACGTATTGTTCAGAGGGGGTGGCAAATGTTGATCCCTCATGAAGATAAAGTTGATGTTATTACCCCATTCAACATATTGGTCAAAGGGGGTGGCGATTTTAATCCCTCATGAAGATAAAGTTGATGTTATTATCCCAATCGATGTATTGTTCAGAGGGGGTGGCGAATTTTGATCCCTCATGAAGATAAAGTTGATGTTATTTCCCCAATCAACATATTGTTCTGTTCTGTCACAATCCTGAGTCTGGGCGAACGTTAAGGTTGCGGACAACATGTCTAAATACATATCTACATACATGTATATCTATCTATCCAATCTATCTAATCTATGAATCTATGAATCTATGAAACTATGAATCTATGAATCTATCTAGCTATCTATCTATCGATCTATATATCTATTTATCTATTTTACATGTATAAAATATGTACATCATTAAGTGTCCATAATTAGCACCGCTTCAGCCTGTGGAACCCAACTGATCAGCTGCAAGAGCCCAAAGGCCTAGGCCGCGGCTGCAGCGCGGTCAACGTGCCTTTAAGAACCTATGGGGATTTTTATGGCAGTTGAACCATGAACAATCGGTGATTTCATGGGAATTTCACAGGAATTACATAGCTAAGTTGGTTAAGCAAACTCCAAAAAGATTGGTTTATGGCACTTATAACTATAGTATTCATTAGGTCTATCAACCAACTTTAAACTGAGGGGCCCACACTGTGCCCATATCACATGTTGTTGATATATGATCATGCATTTACATGTTGCATGATATATCATGATATATCATGGTATATCATATGTTGCATGATATATCATACATTGTGCATTGTGTATGCATCTAGAACAATGGATGTACACACAAATCATCACCGTCATCATCATCATCATCATCATCATCATCATCATCATCATCATCATCATCATTATCATCATCATCATCATCATCATCCTCATCATCATCATCCTCATCCTCATCCCCATCCTCATCCTATCTTGTGATAGATATGCGTGTTGACATTGATCGACCGCACCTATACATATATGATACACATCCAATATTGAAAATGTTCCAGGTTTCTTAAAATGGGGGATCCCAAAGTCACCACGGTTGTTTCAATACGAAGTCATGGTCATCCATGACCTGGATGATAACTGGGGTACCCCCATAACAAAACGGAAACCTCCCATATCATCATTAATCACCATTACTAACCATAGTCAACCAACCATTAAGAGCCACTATTAGTCACTATTTAAGCACTATTAACCACTATTAAGCACTAATTTTGGGGTACCTCCAACAATGTCCTTTTGGTAAAAATAGAGGCGCCGGTTTGGTATACCATCTATCATCATTTACCTGTTGTTAGAGGGGTAAACACACCCCTCTATTAATCAACCGACCAATGGGAAAAGGACATCTATGGGTACCTCCATATCAATAAACCCCGCCATTCAGAACAGGTAGCAACCTAAGAAGCTGACCATGAAGGTGGCTTCTGCTTGCGTCCATAGCACCACGTCACGCACCTACGTCGATTTTGAGAAGCGTGAAGCGGCGTCTTGGAGATTTTTTTGGGAGATCAAAAGAATGGGGATCTATAACCAATAGGGGATTCATATGTATACATGTATATATATAAAGATGCCAACATATATATATATACCAACCGGACTTTTTATATGATGATATAGTATAGTGGGATAGGATAGCAAAAACAACCAACAGGCATTGATATGGCTGTGTCTTTGCCTTTGAAATGGTGGACAGGCGTCTTGTAATCAACAAATTGATAATTGGTAGATCCTCAAACTGCCATAGCTTAATGATGATTTGGCAACTGATCATGATGGTATAATCAAATTGCCATAGTGGTATATCCATCAATTGATAATTGATAATGGGCAACCTATTGATGAACAATTGGACTTTGGGACTAACCTATTTGGAATCACCATCAGAGACTGATATTTGGAGCTGCCATTTGTCAATGCAATCTCATGCCTTTTTATGTCATGATGGGCTGAAAAAGCACGTCTCTGGGGGAGCACATATGTAACTCGTTCAACAAAAACACACAAAAAAGTCATGTTTACATATATATATATATTATGAAACAGGCACACACGTGTATATATATATATATTATACACAATATATATATATAATACACACATTATGCAGTACACACGGAGATCACTCCATTAGGGTACCAGCCATGGGTGCAAATGCCTGGTGAAACATCGAAAATCACAAAAAAGGCCAAGTCGATGGATGAAGAACCAAAAAATCACAACGTCTCGCCTCATATTCTGTCATCACGTCACTACATCATAGAAAGCTTGAAATCACCATCAAGTTCATCGTTTTCCAATCATAGTGAACAGATGTGAATATATGCGAATAAATGTAAATATCATATACAGTATATATATATATATAATCACAGCATTGCATCACCTGTTTTCTATGTGTTTTTCCTTCATGTTCCAGCAAATTCTCTCAGCGCGCCCGCGCCTTCTGGGAGACGACGTTCAGGATCTTGGAGATATTTTCCACTGCCACCTTGATGGCATCCTGGGGCGGCCGTGGCAAACCGTGGCAACTGGTGAAAAACATGGCGATATCCAAGAAAAAATCATGGAAAATCAATGGGAAACATGGAAAGATCCATGAAAAATCCCTGTTTTAATGGTGTTTTAATGCTGAAAATCAAGGTAAATGAGGGATTTGACAGCATGTTTGATTCCCAGCAGGGTATCCCCAAAGAATTGGCGAATGAGGTGAGATATCATCCAGAGTTTGATTGGTTCAATGATTTGATGCGCTTCGTGATGATGATGATGATGATGATGATGATGATGATTCCCATTACCTTCACTCGAGCACCTGCAGTATATAAACACAAGTCTTGACTGAATTGGCAGAGGTGCGAGCATTTCAATCCAAATCAGCTGCAGGTGAAAATCAGCAAATTTGGTTGCTTCATACCCAATCCCGGTGATACTGAATAGCTATGTTAAAATGGCCGGAGGGTACCCAAACGCTCCCCCTACGTTTAGTGCCTCCTCCACATCGGCCATATCTCCATTTTTGTTGCTTAAAAATTGCACTTCGTAATCTAGGTACTAGGAAAAGCATGTTTCCTTACATTGGTGAAGATTGGATCTTGAAATTGCATTGAGTCTTTTCGGGAGGTTGGGATCTTAATCTTACCATTATTAGCATATAATGTTATACAAACAATGGATATACCATCTAACATTAGAGACTTTATCAAATAGTACCACATATCACCATACAAATTCCATGAATTATATGAATTCTCATCAAATCCCATTAATCATGGCGTTTTCCCAACAAGTGAACAAGTGAGCGGTTGACATTTCCCTTGCTTCGAAGCTGGAACCCCTGGGAGGTTCGACATTCCCCGCCTGGGACAGGATCTCAATGCTATGATCCGCTGAGGATTGTGGTGCCGCATACCTGGCTGCAAAAGGTTTTGGAACATGTGCAAACAAACATACATATATGATATATATAATATAATCAACAAACATATGCATATATATATATATACATACATAATAGAGCTATAATTATTCTGTATATATATACATATAATATAGCTATAATTATACTGTATATATATAAATACATATAATATAGCTATAATTATACTGTATATATAATATATACATATAATATAGCTATATACTGTATATATAGTTATATATATACACATATAATATAGCTATATACTGTATATATACAATTATATATGATAATGATATCTATAAAAAAATGTAATTGTATATATAAACATTCATACGCTATAATATGTGTATTCATATATATATATATATAGATTATGCATTCCTACCATGTTGCATATTTATTTATGTCCAGCACTAATACCCAGAATCTACTTTTCGCTCTCTCTGACCGGGTCTGGCCTGACAGCCCCACCAGCCATCAGAACCAGGGTGAAGATGTTGCAAATGAAGGGCACCAGTCTTGGCCGCCCAAAATGCTGGGATTCCAATGGATAGATGTGGAAAGATAGTGGACAATGTGAGCTGGAGGTATGAAAAACTCCCAAAGCAGTTTTTGGTCAAATCTACATATTGGTTTCGCATCCAAGAAGGGGAGTTGTCTGGTACCTTCCAGTGAACAAAATAAACATGAGTGGTCAAAAAGTCTGCATTGATCAAAAAGCATCTACAAAGTCCTAAAAAGAGAAGGTTTTCACTGGAATTAGATGCTTTTGAAGATCTACAAAGTCCTAATTAGATCTAAATCAAGGTTTTCCATGTCAACTGATATAGATAGCCCTGGGAATTCAGGACATCACAATTTTACCCCGTCCAAATCGACGGCTTTTATTTGAAGTGGAGGGTTTCGATATCCGCCTGAGGCCGGCACGATAAATCCCAGTAGAAAACGGCCAGGAAGAAGCAATTAAAGCAGCCAAACACAGCACCTGACGCTGTAGTTAGGCCAACTGAATTGATGACTGGGTATTTTTTTCAATGGAAAAAAAAACAATGGTGACTGGGCTATCGATATTTTAGGACACCTCCCTCCACACTATATACATGTATATAAATATGATCTCAATTTCCTTTTCATGCAGGAAATTGGTTGTTCCTTTTCATAGAGATTTAGAGAGCTCAAGGCAAACATACCCCAGAGATCCCTGCAGAACAGCACAGATCTGCCTGTCACTGCCGGCTGTTTCCACCTGGCTGTTTCCACTTGGGGTGTCCACATTGGAAGAATTTCAGATCGGGGGGAAGGTTTGTATTGGACGCGTAAAGGTCGGTAAACATACCTCAACTTCCAGAATTCATGTTGGGTTTGTCTGAGATCTGAAGGAACAATTCAAGTCCATCCACATTTCCCAGCTCATCATCTTCCCCTTTAAAGCAGCTATGTTGGTTTTGTTGTTGCACCATTTCCGAAAAGAAACATGTGTGCCGTTGAGGAGAAAACAACACTGGGACCGTCCGACCTCAATACTCCTTGTGAACTCGCGGCTGCGTCATGTCATGTTCCCAATCATCCGTGCCACCAGATCTAGTCATGGTCAATGGAGAATCTTTCCTTTAGTTATAATATATACGTATGTATATGTCTTAATAAAACAATATCTATGCATGATGCTTTGGACATAGGATTTTTGTCTTGCCATATTTGATTGCCATGGATCAAAACACACCTGTATCTCCCTCTAGACAATATCTATATAACATATTATATATATACACATACATACATACATACATTACATTACATTACATTACATTACATTACATTCAATTCATACATACATACATACATACATACATACACACACATACATACATACATACATACATACATTACACACATACATACATACACACACACAGACATACATACATACATTACATTACATTACATTACATTACATTACATTCAATTCATACATACATACATACATACATACATACATTACATACATACATACATACATACATACATTACATACATTACATACATTACATACATTACATACATTACATACATTACATACATTACATACAT
>Ga0126342_10002483_pt1 | contig 28818 bp, 29 predicted proteins | sample Cyp1metagenome_FD_92528 | JGI IMG/M metagenome (GOLD analysis project Ga0126342, IMG submission 92528) | Coral microbial communities from Lord Howe Island, Old Settlement Bay, Australia - Cyphastrea 1 metagenome | ecosystem: Host-associated > Invertebrates > Cnidaria > Coral ... | reverse complement strand
TCCGTTTTCCAGAGACAAAGGTCTTCTACTTTGCTCAGCCAGCGACAAGCAGCTGTGCCGATGTCTTCGCACGCGTCAACATCTCAGCCTGATCTTCGGTTTGCTCAAACCACCATAGAAGACCAGTGTCTTAATAGTCCTCCGTTTAGTGAACAAATAGGTTTAGTTGTTATTTGAACCAAATTGTCAATGACAGACGCTGAAGAGTTGAGGCTCTTTGAGCGGTTTGGGAGCGGCCAGTGCCTAGCCTATGCCGATCCTTCAAGATGGTGCTTCACGGCATGTCTTAGCAGAGCGACGTGTTCAATTTCTTCCACTTGTGTCCTTTTGATGGGAACAGGGTAGACATTGACGTAGCATTTTTCATCATTGCCTCATCATAGTCAGCTCGCGTGCTGGGAAGCTGAGCTCAGGTGCCAGCACCGGCAAGTGGCTTCCAACTGCCTGACCTTGGAAAGCTACAGCTACCTCCTGGTGTATTTGTGACTTACTTTGATTGAAATGTTGATGTGGTCTCTAGCCGTGCTTCTGACGCCTTTCTTGATTTTGTTTGTGGCCAAGATTTGCTCTTTACATGTTCTGACATCAGGCAGTCGAGTTTGGTAGAGTTTACTCCATTTGTTCATCTTCTCGTCGATTTCAATGTCACTCGGACATGTTCCTTCGCAGTGACTGTCGCTGACCATGCACACCTTTGAATGTCCAATGCAAACACCAGCCGCAGCATGCATTGTGACTTATGCCTTTACTTCCAATCCGTACTCACTTGGTGCAGCGCTCCCCCACTGAAGAAGGGAAAAGGTCGAGACGTCGTCGCTCTTCAGCCGACTGAGCATGGCACCATGTCCAACACATTCGAGGCATGGACTGAGCCAGAGACCGCAGCGGTCGAGTCCTATCAGATCTCTGAAAGTGCCTTGGGAGTGTCCAGCAATGGCGTGACTTCTTTTCCATCTCATCACTTCTTCGACAATTTTCATCCATCTACTCACACTTCAGAACTTTTGAAAGTGGGTGGCTGTAGCCGGAATGCAAGATCGTGCAAGCGACATCATCGCATTCTGTTGATATTCCTTGGAACTGCAAAACCGTACTGTTTATGTATCAGTGCTCCCTCCTTTCTTGTTTTTGAAAGGTCGCACTTGTCACTTTCTTGTCTGGCTTCGCCCGTTATTGAGGTCGGAAACACATAGCGACTGCAGGCGACAGCGGATACAGCATATGAAGGCTGTGCCGCTGATGGTCATGTACGTGTCCCTTGCGCCTATCCTCATGCATGGCATTGCATGGCATTTAGTTTTAGATCCACCCGGCAACGGACAAATCCTTCACCAGTGAAGTCCCTTAACCTCAGCCAGGTGGCGATCTTGAGCAAACAACACCCGTGGCTTTGCTCCGATACAATTGCTGCGGGGCACCCAAGGAGTTGTGCAAGTTCTCTTCAATGGGTTGTTCAATATTAATCCTCACCTCAAGCCGTTTGTTTTACTTTACTTTGGGTTCACTCAATTTGTCCCCAGGTCGTTGGCAATGCGAGCTTTCCAGATTTTGACCTCGACGCCTATGATATCGGGGGTGAGCTCATTTGGGATGCGCCAAAGCCAGACTTGTGCCTAGGATGCTATTAACATCAGGAAGGTCATTACGTCCCAGATGGGAAATTACAGGAAATGACTGAAACTCCCTCAACACCCCTAGTTATTCAAAATTGTTTGAATACTTTGAAATGTCCCTCACTTGGACTGATGCTAAGTTCAGAGTAGAGGCAAACAATTTTTTGACAAAGAGGTCTAAAGCAATGAAGATGCTGAGATGATGTCAGTTTGTGATTGTGCTTGAGTTTTGTCTCACTGTATCTACCAGATTCTGCAAAGCTAGCGCTGCTAAGGTCCTTTGTGACACATTACATGGTCTACATGGCAAGGCCTAACTTGGGAGAAAATTCCAAGACACAGGATTTTGCTTTTGAATAGCTTTGCTTTAGCTCTAGTATTGCAGTCTGTGTGTTGAGAGCTGGCTACGCCGTCAACAGTGCGCAAATGGTAGGTGGCCTGTCAGGATTCCAACAAGATCGCAAGAGACAAGACGTTTCGAGGCCTCCAATGAGCACGGCTGTGAAAGTGCTTCTTGGCTGCGAAAGATACAGCGAGAATGGGGCAGGAAAGGAGAAGCTGAGAAGGGGACAACCAAGAAACCATGGACAATAACAAAAGACCAGGCCTCGCAGAGAACATGTGCTCAGATTTTTGGTGGTATTTTTTTTGGTTTGGATGTTTTTGTTGGTGTGTTTGCTGGCGTTTGTTGTTGGTGTTTTTTTGTTGGTGTTTTTGCTGGTGTTGTTGCTGGTGTTTTTGTTGGTAAGAGTTTCTGTTGATGAGAATCGGTGTTGGTAAGAAAATCTGATGGTAAGAAAATGTGCTGGTACAAAAATCTGCTGGTAATAAAATATGTTGGTAAAAATGTGTGTTGGTAAGAATTTGTGTTGGTAAGAATGTTTATGGCAGGACTCTTTTGGTAAGAATTTTGCGTTGGTAAGAATTTTTGTTAAGAATCTTTGTTGGTAAGAATGTGTGTTTACAAGACTTTGTTGGTAAGAATTTGTGCCGGTAAGAATTTGTGTTGGTAAGAATCTCTGTTGGTAAGAATGCTTGCTTGCAAAGCTCTGGTGCCACAGCCGTTTTTTCACATTTTCCAGGAAAACGATGAAAAGTGCCAAAATTCAACTTTCGAAGGTTTTAGGATAGTGCCACATAGTGCCACATAGTGCCACAGCCGTTTTTTCGCATTTTCCGAGAAAAGGATGAAAAGTGCCAAAATTCAACTTTCGAAGGTTTTAGGATAGCGCCACATAGTGCCACATAGTGCCACGGCCGTATTTTCACATTTTCCGAGAAAACGATGAAAAGTGCCAAAATTCAACTTGTGAAGGTTGCAGGATAGCGCCACATAGTGCCAGTGTTTTTTTTTCGCGATTTCAGAAAAAGAAACGGCAAAAAACGTTGAACTTCAATTTTCGAAGGCTTCAGGATAGTGCCGCATAGTGCCACAGTTGTTTTTTTAAGATATTTTTTTGTGTACGGGAATGATTTCAAAATTTCGAAACATGTCAAAATTTCATTTTCAAAGGTTTGAGAACGCCACATAGTGCCACAGCCGCTTTCACGATTTTCAAGAAAAGGGCGAAACGTTGCAAAATTGAATGTTCGAAGGTTTTAAGGTAGCGCGTGTAGCGCCAAGTAGTGCCTCAAAATGATTTTCGATGTGGGTAAAGTTGCGAAAATTACAAAATTCAATGTTTGAACGTTTCAGGATAGTGCCGCAATGTGCCGCATATAATAGCGCCGCATTGCCACAAATGTTTTTTCATGATTTTCGGGAAACCGGCAAAAAATTGCAAAATTGAAGTTTCGAGCCTTTCAGCGCCCCGTAGTGCCACAACCGGTTTTACCGATTTTTGGAAAACAGCAAAAGGTGCCAAAATTCAATTTTTGAAGGTTTTCGGCATGGCCGCATAGTGCCACGGCCGTTTTTCACAATTTTCGGGAAAACTGCCAAAAGTGGCAATTGAATTTTTGAAGGTTTAGCGTCGCCTTGTATTTTCGGAGTGGTGGTTTAGCTACGGTGGGTATGCGGGACCCCTTGTTTGCAGATGCAAAAGGAGGGGGCCAGGCTCATCACATAGCGTCATTACAAAACGGGAAGATCGCAAGGGTCGCAGCTACAAAGTCGTGGTTCCCAGGGCTAAAATAAGCTACAAGAAGAGGACTCAGCTGCAACCCAGGGCATCTCCAACTACAAAAAACATCTTCTTCAGAATGGTTGACCGGATATGACCCAGGGCCCCAAAAGTTCTGCATCAGCATTGATCCCTGGGTCTCTAAATATGCGGATCTGATTTTGTAGACATTTTGTAGAAGTTCCTTTCTCATATTGTTCACGTGCCGGTTCCCAGTGCAGGTGCTGAGTACAAGAGTCGCTCACAACCAAACGGCTGCCACTAAAGCGGCCTGAAGCTTGAACACTTTCCCACGATTTCCCAATCACATTTTCCCAAGCAAGCGGCTTCCACTAAACGCTTTCAAGCCTGAACATTTTCCCACGCACCGCGCATGATTGCAAACATTTTTTTTCACTTGGGAACATGTCCCCGAGGGTGTGCTCACCACAACTAGACCCCTCTCACCAAAAAGGATTCAGCCAAAAGTAGTATGTGGTCAGCATAGCATAGCTAAGAAAAGGGTCTCAGGTAATTAACCCTCTTGTATTGGTTGGTTACTAATGAGTATATATAATATTGTAAGTGGGTGGGCATGTCTGTCACACTTTTCAGGGCAAATCAAGCACAAGCGCGAAGTCTTGAAAGCTGCGGCCTGCGGTCTTGCGTTTTGAGGGGATCTTAAAATGTTGACATGTCCCGATCGAAAACTGCAGAAAAGACTATACTTGGATCCTCCTTTGTCCATTTTCGCGTTATTGATAGCGGACCTTTACTTTAGGGTTACTTGATATAAAAAATATCAGGCAAACAAAAGCAAGAAAGGATTATCGACATGATCATCAAAAAATGATGGCTATAGTTAATTAAATTCTGATGAGCCACGCATCCGGACGCCCAGAAAGGCTCTCCCTGGGAAAAAAATTGGCCGCATCATGTAAAAGAAAAAATATCCTTGTACCCCAAGAAAAAAAGCTTGTTTTTCTTTGATTGGGCCCGGCCTAAAAAATTGGGCGCCAGTCGATGCTCTGGTATAATGTTATTTGTTTTGGGTATGCCGTCCATTTTTTGTCTTGGCTACCAACGAGGATTACAAAATTTGTTACAAAATATTGTTGCGCTACAAAAGAAAAATGGCCGAAGCACGCACGGCGGCAGGAGAACAGGAACAGCCGCCCAAACAAAAGCTCCCGTGAAGGAAAATACGCCGAAACACCTAAAAGAAAATGAAGAAACCACACGAAGCGCATCCAAGCGGTTCTGGATAGAACAAGAGCGGTTCTGGATAGAACATGGACACGGATATAACTGCCCAATCAGAATTTTTGCATGACATAGCATCACGAATGGCCGCAGCGAGCATTAGAAAGCAACCTTGTCCGAAAGCATCGCCAAGGATGGAGGAAGGACTTGGTTCGCGCCTGTTTCTAGGAAAGGGCATGGAATAAATGATCAGTTTTTCATTCAAGCATCCCGGTTTCCCGCAGTCAGAAAACGACATTTTTTGACCGCAACTGCAACAGTGTTTGAACAGGTGTTTTTGGAAGTTTTTTGTCACCCCGAATCTTGAAAAGTTGCCAAAAATCAAGTTTTGATGCTTTTGCGAGAAATCAAGAAAATCGATTTTCTCATTTTCATCGAAAACGAAGAAAACATCAAAAAACAACGTTTTTGCACTTTCAGCCAAAATGCCAAAAGTGCTAAAAAATGTCGTTTTCCTAGAAAGCGTCCATATTTCAATTTTCGGCAAAACCTAAGAAAATGTTGTTTTTTAGTGTTTTTCCACTTTCGGCTCGGATCTGGCCAAACGACAGACACAGGCCTAAACGTTTTTCCTAACTGTAGGCGTACCTTTCCTGTACAAACAGGTCCTCTAACTTTCACATACTGTTGTTAGCCTGGCGGAGGGCTGGTTCAATTTGAGCCTCTTGCATCGAAGCCTGGGCCTCTTCAGTTCGTGTGCCTTGGTTGGCTTTCTTTGGGCCATTTGGTGTGGTTTGTTGCAGGTGATTTTCCGCGCTAAGGTGTTCAGCAGGTATAAGCTGGGCAGGTGTTGTGGTGGAGGTAACAGCCTGCGCTGGTTGCATTTCATTGGTTTTAGATTCTTCAGTGGAAGGGGAAGGTTTATGATCAGTTGAATTTTCTTGCGCTGGTTGACTAAGAGGTGGCGTGTGCTGTTGCCGAGAAGACTCTCGATTTTGGGGTAGGGTGTTAGATGCAGGCTGCACTACTTGCTTATTCTGCAGTCGAACATCTAGGGTGCGTCTGTGCTATGGACCCTGGTACATCTCCCTTTTGCCCTGTCGTCCCTGGATCCTCCCTTGAACTGTTTGAAACTCGGGCGCATTAATGGCAGAGCCAGCTGATATGACCATCTAATAGTGGTGGTGAGGTCACGAATGCCGTTATGGCCCATGCGACCTTGGGAAAAGAGCTCTTGGAGTCCTGCTTTTTTTCCTGTTTGGGATCAATGCAACAGGCTGCGCAGAAGTGTTCTTTGAGGCCACAGGTGAAAATGCTCATTTCAGGCTCCATGGCGCATCTGGTGACCCGCCTCCGCTCCTGTACCGAGCGCTTGGTTTCGATACTGCGCGGCTTGTGATGCTGTGAGTCATTAGGAAAGGCAAAACCAGCGCCATCCGTAATTTCGTTTGGTTGCCGCCAGTGATTTACCAATGCTCCAGTCACAAAGGCCGGAAGCCAGACAAGAACACGTCCGACGGGGAAAGCAAAGAAATTGCTAGTTTGCTGTCTGACCCATAAAACTTTGAGAATGCCTGTAGGTTCTCGTTCCTTATTGACTTCTTCCGTCAGGTCTTTGGCGCTTGCCAGGTCTTCTAGGATGAGCCGACACCAACAAGCCTCACTCATGAAAAGATGGAAGTGTGGCTTGGATTCAAGGACTTCCCATATCGGCCAGAGCATGCGAACTAATTTTTGCGCCACTAGCTGAGCCAAGACTGGGATATCCCATTGCCGATTCAGCACTGTGGTGAAAGCAGTCTTGAGGTCTCCGCATCTCAAATAGGCCTCAGCCTGCATAGCTCTCGCAACTTTAGAGCAATGCTTCGTGGCCTGTTCGATGGTGACCCGACAATATGCCCAGTGCTCTGGAGCCTGTGAACAGAGTTCCATGAGTTCAGGAAGCAGATCATCTGGGACATGAGCATCATTGGGCTCCCTTCTATCCTGGAGCATCTGGTGCCAGTTGGATGTTGTCAAAGGCTCGTGACACCATCAACTCCTCAAGGTCCTGCAGTAGTGAGCTTGTTGCGAGTCTTCCAGGTACCTCGCGTAGCGGATGCTTCGGCTTCCTCCTTACTTCGGTCCTTGTTCCGATCGGTGGTACGAGGGATTTTGATAGCCGGAGCAGCAGCAGCAGGTTGAGTTGGTTGAGTAGAGAGGGCAGCAGTGCCCTCTCTGCCAAGTTTCGGCCTCTTTTGGTGCCCGTGTTGGCCGCGGCCTTGTTTCGTTCAGCATACGCCCTTGCAGGTGCTACATCAATCGCAAAATCAAACTTGGCACCCATCTCCGGCAGCATTCTCCATGCATCGAAGAAAAAGATTCCCGGAAGTGGGCGAATGCCGCAAGTCTCCGAGGCGACATCAATGGCCTCCGAATGCGGCGCCACATGTGCACTTATGAGACTCGGCCCAGCTCTATGTCCTGCTGCCGGGGGAATGACAAAAAACTTTGGCGATCGGCAGCCATACCCAAAGATGCAGACCGCACCATCATCCTTTTGCGCTGGCAATACCTCTGATCTCTTTTTGGCTGCGCTGGCAAAAAAGTCGCGCCAAGTGAGAAAATCTAGAAACCCAAAATGCCAAGAGTGATCACTCGAGCCACTCCTAACAAACCAAGGTCCTAGGGAAACACCCAGATCAATCAACAGCCAGCGTAAATCCCCAAAGTTACAGAAGTGCAAAACACTCAACAGCAGCAGCTCAACACAAGAGTGACAGGAGGCCCCGTACAACGGCAACGTGGCTGAGACAGCTGACAAACCTTTTCGGGTGCACAGTCGGTCAAAACAAAGGAAGATCTATGTCTTTACAAATAGATCTGCTAAGCTTACATAGGTTCATCACTACTTTACAATCAAACATTGATGAAGCTCTAAGTGAAGCTGGATGCTATGACATGTCGTGCAACTACGTGACGTGTGCTTCGGTCTTGTGAAGTTCACTGTGACCTTGAGCCACAGTGCAGCGCCATTGCGCTGTCTTCCAATGATCCTTTGATCATCCTCGAAGGATAGGCTAGAAAGCCATTACTGCAAACAGCAACTCTCAAAAGTAAACTTCCTTGCGTTAGACAGACAAAGTCCCTCTAAGAAGTTGTAAACGAATTCCACTGATCTTCTGTCGTGAAGTCCAAACGTTCCTCAACGTCAAGTTCAAAAGAAGTTCCAGTAGCTTGCAACTGCAGTCCAAAAGGATCACACGAAAGGTGTGATCCTGATCCATCAACAGCAAATAGACATCCCTTAATGTCAAATGAAGTTGAAACCAGTCGCAATGATAAAGTGCTAAATCCAGGAAAGATTCCAAGTCACTTGACATGAAATGAAAATTCACGGTATGCACCATCGAAAATGCAAATGCCAGCAATGAATGTATGTCCCTTGACATCAAAACAAGCCGTGTCCAATTGCAGTGGAGAAAACTGATCATGTCGTTTACCATGATCACAGAACAAGGCCGAAACAAGATATCCCTCGACATCGAGGTGAGCCACGCATCGTCGTGCCATCCATGACAGTGAACGGTCAGTGAAATGTCATGGACCCAACATATCCATAACACAACATGGACCTAACAACAAAAGTTCTCCCAAACCCAAATCCTCTCGACAAGGTCAAGTCAAAACTGTTGTTGTTGTTGTCACTTGCATCCAAAAATCCCACAACTTTCAGAAGTAACGACATCCGTCGTTCGTATCAAGAAATTCCTTAACTTCAAGACATGACGAATGCAATCGTGAGGTTCACGACAATGCCAAACTATACACATACATATATATATATATATCTGGAAAGCAAGTTGGTCGCACATAGAGAATATCCTTTCACACCCCCCTTCGAGCGACTTGCCAGCACATCCAGAAATCTGTACCATACGTATCCGCCAGCCAGTTTGTATAACAAGCCTAACACCATCCACATGCAAAAACATTGCGCTCACTGAAGAATGATGATGCCACACCGTTCCAGGTGAAAATATTGCACTTAATACCATCCATGCTCATAGATTCACTGTTCAATCCGCTTTGTACCTGCGAACGAATTCCGACTCATCCGCGCTGCCAGATGCCTGCTTCAATGCCTTCTGAATCTTCTGCACGCGCGCACAGAAGTTGTAAAAATCTTTCTGTTGACTGCCAGTTGAAGAACCCATGTGCGAAGCCACCCGCTGGACATAATCAGCATCCAGGGCAACGCAATCCCCATAGCTGTATCCAAGGCGCTTTCCTTTACCAAAGTCCAGGATCGTAGCAGCCCATCTACGAAAGCTGCCAAGAGACCTTGGCATGTCATCTCCGCACAATCGAACCAGCTCTTCATCAGTCAGTCCAGCAAGGATCTTCTGATGATTCGCCTGCGAATCACCAACACAAGGCACCAAAGGAGCCTGAGAACCAGCCGCAGTGGATGCCTGATGGATTGGAATAGCCCTCACATGATTGTATCCCAAATCGCCATCAGTAGCTCGTCTTTTCGACGAATCGCTCATTCCACCAACCAGCTCCCAAGCTTGCTGCATTGAGGTTCCATCATTAGATCTTGCAGATTGAATCAAAGCATCAGCCAGTCTCTGCTTATCGTCAGGACTCAGCGAATCGAAGTCAAATCGATCCATGGCGCAGCAACGAACCGACTCTAACTTCTACAGTGCAAATGTCAACCTAGAGACCTAGTGCGCTCAAAATTTAGAGTCTAGCTTGTCCACCATTGAGGGCGACAACCGCTGAAACATATCCGCCGTCCAAAGGGCCGAGTTGAAAATATATTTCAATATCTATAAGCATATCCATATATACAGAGCTATATACATTTAAACACGGACAGTCAACAAGCCCCCGACATAAATGCCGAGCATAGCTCACCAACTATCCCGGACGGTTAATAAGCCCCCGACTTAAATGCCGGGCATAGCTCACCAACCATCCCAAAAAAAACTAAAATCACTCTTCTCTCTCGCTCTGCGCAAATCATTCTCTCGCCATCTCTATCAACATGTCTTAGACATCCAAAACTCATTGAGCAACCTCTTGAAACCTGTTGCCTTTCATGTCATGCACTCATGCTACAATCCTAAAAGATTAGTCCTACATGCAAAACGTGGTAGCTACCAAAAACAAAATTGCATTCTTTCACATCTCATTTCGAGATAAACAAAAGTAAGTCAAAACAGTTCCCACTCTCCTTTCGAGAGTCCAATGTCCAAGGCACCTCCAGGCAGCACTTTGCAGCGCAAAACGTTCACATCTCATTTGGGATACTTCAAACTATAAGTAGAGCTATATCTTATCCTTAAGAGAAGCTACAGGCGTGCTTGAATACTTATCCCCGCCGATCCAAACCACAGATCCGCGTGCACCTCCGTGAGGCTTAAGGGGCGCGGAACAAAAGTACGAGGGGATTGCGAGACTTCCTCAAAACTTATTCCACCTGTCCCTTAAGGACAAAAACTCAAGGCATGCTTGGCTGCGTTCACAAGCACCTTAGCCAGTTCTGCGGCGTAAAATCCAGTCTTCCCACTTTACCTCATTGAAATCAGCATGGGTCTCATGTTCACACTTGGAGTATGGTCGAAGAGATTGGATGAACCGTTCATCGGAGCTCGTGAATCCCAAGAGCTCTCCAATACTCTTACCCCCTGTCGAACGGAGACCAACCGTGCACAACTTCACAGCTGTAGCATAGTTGCGACCACATTCTTTCAGGGTATCCTTGCAGAGATGATAGTTCCAAATCGCATTGAACCATGGGAGTTCGAAGCTTGAGAATGTTCCCAACAACATGTACTGCTTGACATGTGGAAACGAGGCAAACCATTCCCAATCTGCAGCAGTTGGAATGTCACGACCAAAATTCCTCAGTGGACTCCCGGAACTGGAGACATGGACCCATGAGTACTTGCACTTGAGATTTGCAAGATGAGCCTCCAAACCTGAGAACACTGGCTTCTTCTCCATATCCGCAGTAATCCCAACATAAGGAATTCCCAACTGAGCGCAGACCTGAGAAATCGAAGACTGGGGTCGGCGACAAACCTCAACCGTCACAAACCTCATAGAGATATTCATCAAACTCTGAATGGGATTGGTTAGCACTTCAAAGCCTAGAGCTGATCGATGATAACCAAAAGCGGCACTGCCCAGGCACTTTGTCAGCAAATCAAAAGGGTTCACAGTTCCCCTTTTGAACTCTAGGACCAATTGTCCATCTTCAATCCGGGATTTCAACCATTCGATTCGAATTTCCAGATGCCGACTTTTCCTCGCCAAATCCAAGTTCTTGAGAAGTTTTAAACTGGATTCACTATCGGAATAGAGGACAAGGTTTTTATTTTCTAGGAGGAAAACCGCCTGCCCCAACATGAGCCTCAACACTAGTCTACGATTTCGAAGATGGGGTGGCTTGAGAATTCCAGTAGTCGTGACATCAGAAACTGCGGCACAACATCAGATACGAACTCCACTGGGAAGCCAGCAGGGTTTATTAAGATGGCACCCGGACCACCCTCTTTAGTAACCTCGCCTTCGCAAGACCCATCTGTGAAAACTATCCAGTTGTCCAAACTCGTCTGATGGATTTGTACCGGAGGAGCCCTTAGCACTCGACCCCTCAAGAATTCCAATGCCACGCGCTCATGCTGTTGCAACCTGCGATCAACCCTCAAAAGCGAAGTCATGTTGCTGACAGTCTGAGAGATTTTTGCGCAATTCTACCTGAAGCAAAAGACTCGAACCATTGCAATCTGCCTCTAAGCCTCTCGCCCTCCTTGAAGCTCATCTGGCCCGCCTCCAGTATGCCACTGATGGTGCTGCTCAACTCGGCTGCTCGAGACTCCGTGTGCCCAAGGGTCATATGAAGAAGGTTTGTATGCTGAGCTTGTTCAGGGGAAAGGTCAAGCATCACGCCCAGAGTTTTCACTCTGGTCCCAAAGTCAACGGATTTGTCCCCCTCCTCAGCGTAATCAATTCCCAAGACCTGAAACAACAATTCTGCTGCGGCAGCTGCACTTCCCGCTGAAGCGGCCCTGGACACCAACGTGTAGTCATCGAAGAAAACTGTCCAGCACAAACTTAGGCCCACTACACCAACGTACCATACAGCCATCGACACCCTCAAGAAGGAACTCACCGAGGCCACCGCTCCAAATGGAAGGGCGTTGCTCCCCAAGTAGCTTACCTTGGAAAGCAAAGGGTTCCAAACAGCAATCCTGAGTCTCTTTCGATCGGCAGTAGAGATAGCATATTGTTTGTAGGCCGACTTCAGATCATAAGTCTTTCCAACCAAGTCCTTTAGGTCTCGATGTTCCAGATTGGTCAGGCACCATGCTAAATAGGCCGCCATCTCGTCAATCGAATGGATACGAAGCTTCTCATGGGTACCACAAGCGCTGTTCATGCCACCAATGGAACAATCATCTATCAGCCGCGTTTTTGCTCCTTGTTGAAGCCCAAATCTCTTGGCCAACAAATGTTCCTCTGGTGTACAAGATTCATCCAGCCACACCCAACCCTTTTCTATTTCTTTCTCAGTCTGCTCCCACACTTCCTCATCCAGACCTGGTTCCTGCGATGGGGTCACTTGCTTGATGATGCTGTGGTTTACCCCCTTGGCCGCCCTCAACGCCGATTCCAAACTTTGAGTGGGCCGCTTTGCGCCTGGAGGAAAAACATGGGAACGAGGTAGCCATCCACATAGCCCAAAACCCTTCTCGATGTCTCTAATGAGCTCCTTGTCCGGATAGCCCAACTCCAGAAGCATCTCTTTCAAGACCAACAATCGCTTACCAGCCAACACCTTTGAAATATGCGGGGCCATCTGCTCGTGCAAGTCGTTTTCTTCTGCTTGCAGTTGTTCACATCTGGCCGCCCACTTTTGCAAGAACATTGCTCTTGATTTTACCAATTTCCAAGGCTCTTGCTTGAAGTTCTTTTCCAACATTTCCTTCACTGGTTCAGTTATGTGAATTGCCATGGACCTCGGATGTCCAACCTCGACTGCCCTGCCAACGAAGTCCCAAGGTTCACTCGGAATACCCACACAATCGGCGCCCATGCAATGTCATAACTTCGATCTGTCGCCTCCCATGACATGTTTTTGCTTTCATCGACCCGCATTGTGCCCCATTCCAAACGTCGATGCGCAACTCTGGCTCCCTTGGGGCAGTCAGCAACGAAAGGAGAAGCGTCCGGGTCATTATCTGGTGGATTTAGAAAGGTCTTGTAGTCTTGAAATTCACTGACCAAAGGTTTGAAGGCTCTCCCCCTTGGAAGCAAACCTAGGACCCATCGATGCGAAGTCTCATGTTGGTGGAGTAGCTGATCCTGTAAGCCTTCCTGTGCGGAAGCTCCATTGGCAATCGCGTAGTCTCGAGCGAGAACAGCAACACGCTTGCACAACAGCGCTGGATATGCCGCCTCCTGTGCTGTCGGAAAGTTTAGTCCACGGTTTTTCAACTGCGGGGCCCACGATGCATGCTTATGCTGTCCATTGCACTTCACTGCCAAGGTCTCAAACTCCCGTTGCGAAGCCCGCGCAATGTTGCTTTGGCTCGCCTTCCACCATGCGTGCAGTTGTCGAAGATTGCCTTGAATCCCTTCTTGGAGCAGAGATTTGAAATCTCAGGGTACTTCCAGAAGAGTGAATTCGCGGGGTTCTCCACCGAGATTAAGACTTCCAATTGCAAACATAGGTCAATGATCTCTGCAGTGGCGTCATACGATTGGTTTGCCAGTTCAGTCTTTATCTTATCCAAACCACTCAATTTGTCCAGGCCTCGCGGTTTGGCGTCAGACCTCAAGGGCTGGGGTACTCTAAAGCCTTGCTTCTGCAACCTCGGCAATCGCTTCTCTCTGGCTCTCGATGCAGTGCCACACGCCGGTGCCAAGTGAGCATAAACAATGCGAGAGGATTCTTCCTGGGCAAAATCTTTCAAAGACTTAAGTTGCAGCGGGTCTGTAACGTCATACAAGGCAATGTGTTGTTTGCCCGCCCTTGCTGCTGTCTTATCCACTGCCAGTGTCTCGAACCCGACCTCGTGCATAGCTGCTGAGAGACGCGCTGTCCCTGCGAATATCTCCAGAAACAGCAAGTCAGAAATGTTTTTTCCGTGAAACTTGCCCTCATTGTCTTGATTGCCCATGTCCGAAGTGATTCCACTGTCGACCTGAACATCCTGGCTGGCATGCTGTTCATACCGTCGCTTCAAACTTGCAAGCTTTTCCTTAAGAAAATCAACCGAAGGTGAAACTGTCTGTCTCTCTGGTCAGGCGCCGGCTGCCCGGCAAGTCACCAAACTGTGGTTCGCTTTGTGACATTTGATGCAGCAGTGTACTCCCTTTTTGCAACGACCGTTCTTGACCTCTTCCTGGCATCCCGATTTCAGATTGAACGCCCAACAAATCGGCAACCCATTGGCATCCTTCTGCGCATAGCCCTTCAGTTTTGTTGGACATGTAGATTTTGCTTTGGGCATAGCTCTCTTCTTCTTATCTGGTCGCAGCGTCCCTGGATGAGGCCTCGACGGCGCAGCTGAAACATCTGGGCCATCGTGCGCTTTCGCTGATCCCTTCGGCAACGGCAGCAGGTGCATGGTCACCCTTGGATCAGTCCTCAAAATCTTCAAGGCCAACTCCATTGGAAACTCGCCCTTCTCGTTCGGCTGCACTGATTCCTGAATGTCCTGCGCCATGATTGTAAACAGCTCGCGGTCTGCGCCCACAACCTGGGACGACGTCGCTCTGTTGAAGCCTTGTGGTGCCTCCCGGGTCAATTGTCCAAGCAGCTGCTGAACCCATATCTCATGCTCATGGAAACTGATCAACGAGCACTGGTCGAAAGCTAAACCTCGACGTTGTAAAGCCCACTGCAACTGAGTATCCGTCGAAGTATCCACCGAAACAACTTGTTCTGAGGCTGCAACTTTGACCATCTGCTGTTCCAAGGACAAAGTGAAAGGTTTCTCTTTCATGCTCTGTTGAATCTCTGAATCACGCTTGCTGCACTTGCTAGGAGGAATCCATATCACACAGTTTGTCTCCTTTATGTTTGCAACCATGTCCGCAAGTGCATACGAAGGTTGTAGCTCTCCACGCAGTTTCAATCCTTGTAGACGTGCTTCTTGATCCTTCAACCTGGCAGCCTTTTCAGCAATCGGTAATTTGCGCGTTTGATCCTGGAAACATCTGAAGTGACTCGGCTCTTTAGATCAGCAATCACCATAGCCGACGCCTCAAAATGAAGCCGCCTCAAACCAGCAAGCGTACCCATATCTGGCTCTGTACCTCCGTTCACCACTGTAGCCCAATCTTTGAAAGCTTCATCTGAAGGCGGTGACTGCGGAGTACCTATTGAGAAAGCAAGCGCTCCAAGGGTCTTCACATTGTGTGTCTGCAACAGCACTGCCAAACCCCCTCAAGCATCTATCTTCTTGCTGTGCTGCTCAAAAGCCGCTTCTGAATCAGCAAGTGACATGGGCGGAAGTGAAAAGAAGACTAGGCAACTGTTCCTGTTCAACATTGCTGGTTCTTCACTGACATGCATGAAAAGTTCTGAAAACTGAGCTGAGAAATCGACGTGAGTGATGGGGAAAAAAGGCTTACAAATTTGAGGAACCATGTGTTGGGCAATGCACTTATGGTCCCTCGGTCTTAGCCAAAGCTGAGAACGTCCGACCATGCAAGCACTCCCATGTCGACTCTCGCACATGCTTCTGTCAACCCTTCACATCTTCAGCTTTCTTGAAAATCAAATCATGTTTCGGTCAGGTGTGGAAAAATTTTTCACCTCATTCCGCCGAGCTCCTGCCCTCGTGTTGCAACTGCCTAAAGCATTGCTTGCGCTTGGCAGAGTCGAACCTGATTGGCCCTAAATGTGCTGTCATGTTTCCTGACCTAGCACGACCACACAGCAATACATTCGTATGATGCTTCTCTGCTAGGTGAAACATTTTTGTCGCCTTGTTCCACAATATGGATTTGTCCTGAGGAATTAGAAGTTCATAGTGACCGACCACTGGGGACACGAAGCAACTTTCGTCGTCAGTCTCATCTGTTTCCGTTGTGGCATGTCCATCTGCTTCAGTCTCCCCCGGGTTCTGCACAGGTTCATTTTCCTGTGATGCTTCCACACCTGACAGGTTCGAGGATGAAATCAAATTCAACTGGTCCAGGGTCAAAGCGGTTTCCTTCAATCTTCCACTACGTGTGTTGTCCGGCTCAAACACTCCCTCACGTATCTCTTTCAGCACGTTTGCCAGCAACGCCAAGTACCGGGCCGCACTACCCCTGCTGTAGACGAGGCCAACACGAAGCTTGTTTGAATGATACCCTAACACCAGTCTGTCCTCCAAACTGACTCCACGCTTTGCCATGAAGCTCAAACATGTAGCTTTGCATGAATGACTGGTCAAACGGTCAGTCTCTGAAATTCGCTCAGGCCCCAACAACATGCGCAGCCACTTCTTGGCTTCCGCTGTAGTCAAAGCTCGCTGAGTGGCACACAAGTCTGTTCCCGGAGCAGGCATAAGAGGATACTGTTTCAAATCAGATATACCGAGCTTTTGTCTGACTTGCAACCAATTTGTTCCCCAACCATCTTCAACCACTCCTTCCGCAGGCGCTGAAATAGGCAGAAACATGTGACGCAAATGCAAGCTCGTGCAGTCTTATGAACAGTCGTCTTGATTTCCAAAGAGTGCAGCTTTCCAGAGTCGTCCTGATCCCAAATCAACTCTTCTGCATGCTGAGCATCCGACCACCGAGATCTGCCATAGGTGCAGAAAAGGATCATACCAGCCATGGCACGATTCCACAACTCGCCCTCCTCTGACAAAATCTGGCGCAGCCTCTTCAGATCTTGAACGGTGAAGCTTGCCTTAGGTTGGCAAAAACACTCGTTGAAGCAGCTCCCAAACAGCGGCGACTATTCGTAATCTCTTCAAGGGCAGACACACCCAGCACATGTCTTGCAAAGACCATAGCCTCAAAGATAGCCTTCAACCGCGGTGCTGGTGCTCCAGAAGCCGACTCCCTCTTGAAGAAATCATAACACTGGGACTCAGAACACGGAAAAACGCATCCACAAGAGACCAAGTAGTTTGTAATTCTAGACAAGCTGTTCGCCCTTTTCATCAAGGTCTGCGGAGATTTGTTGTAGAATACGTCCACCAATATCTGTGCTTTCTCTCGGAAACTGGAACCACTATGGATTACCCTGACAAGCTCACATGAGTCTGTTGTCCATGAGTCTATCAAAGAAACCCACCGTCTGATAGCAGTCTCCCACAAAGCTTCTCGCTCTTCTTGCCAGGTTCGTTCTGGGACATCCCTCACGTGTTGCAAGAAATCTGGTCCTCCAAACCGTGGTTTTGAAACGGTGCGCTGTTCCACCATAATGCCCGACTCTGCGCCCGGAAAATCTGGCACATCATACGGAGTAGGCCTCTTCAGTCTCTGCGAAAACAGGTCCATCACAGCCGTAGACTTATCAAAGAACTGATTCCAGAAACCTTGCTCCCAAACTTGTTTGGTTGACTTGTCATCCTGTTGCAATGAGTACCATGCTGAGCTCACCACACGATCCGCATCATATCCGGCAACCAAACTTGTTCTGACACCGCTGTAAATCATTTCAAAAGGTTCAGAGAAATTTGTCGCAACAGAAGGGGAGTAATCAACACTACCGTGCCCATCTTCAGGAGGTAAACCAAAAAGTTCTTCCGCTTCTGATGTTTCCTCTCGATGTAAACCTTCTGCTATCGCCTCACTCTCCGCTGCAGCACTTTCAGCTGTCTCCCTCTGGCCCTGTGCCTCCAGATCAGGAATAGTACCAGTTAAGTCAACGACAGCATCAGGTTTTTGAGACGGCGAGGGAACAATTTGAAACACACTTTCTGACATGTACATGCCACAAGTTTCAAAATGACAAGTGCACAACCAACCCACAATTTGAAAGGTTTGCACGTTAAAAGTATTGTTTCTTCAAAACCTTTGTGTTCCTGTTTTGCAAACTGTTGTCCAAAGGTTTTTGGTGAGACAGGCTATTTTTGTGAAACAAAAATTTTTCCTCATCTAAAATAAGGGGAGCATCATTACTTCCCAATGAGTGATCCCTTAAACGAGCTCATCTCTTGACCAAAACTTATTCCACCCGTCCCTTAAGGACAAAAGCTCAAGGCATGCTTGGCTGCATTCACAGGCACCTTAGCCAGTTCCGCGGTGTAAAATCCAGTGTCTTCCCACTTCACCTCATTGAAATCAGCATGGGTCTCATGTTCACACTTAGAGTATGGTCGAAGAGATTGGATGAACCGTTCATCGGAGCTCGTGAATCCCAAGAGCTTTCCAATACTCTTACCCCCTTTCGAACGGAGACCAACCGTGCACCAACCGTGCACAACTTCACAGCCGTAGCATAGTTGTGACCACATTCTTTCAGGGTATCCTTGCAGAGATGATAGTTCCAAATCGCATTGAGCCATGGGAGTTCGAAGCTTGAGAATGTTCCCAACAACATGTACTTCTTGACATGTGGAAACAAGTCAAACCATTCCCAATCTGCAGCACTTGGAGTGTCACGACCAAAATTCCTCAGTGGACTCCCGGAAGAGCAGGGACTGCAGACATGGACCCATGAGTACTTGCACTTGAGATTTGCAAGATGAGTCTTCAAACCTGAGAACACTGGCTTCTTCTCCATATCCGCAGTAATCCCAACATAAGGAATTCCCAACTGAGCGCAGACCTGAGAAATCGAAGACTGGGGTCGGCGACAAACCTCAACCATCACAAACCTCATAGAGATATTCATCAAACTCTGAATGGGACTGGTTAGCACTTCAAAGCCTAGAGCTGATCGATGATAACCAAAAGCGGCGCTGCCCAGGCACTTTGTCAGCAAATCAGAAGGGTTCACAGTTCCCCTTTTAAACTCTAGGACCAATTGTCCATCTTCAATCCGGGATTTCAACCATTCGATTCGAATTTCCAGACGCCGACTTTTCTTCGGCAAATCCAAGTTCTTGAGAAGTTTTAAACTGGATTCACTATCGGAATAGAGGACACCTGGGAAATCTTTGGGTTCACCACCAAAGAAATTCGCATACAATCTGCCTAGCAACTTTCCCAACGAGCTCATCTCTTGAGCAACGGTTTGTAAAGCCCATAGCTCACTCTCCATACTGGACAAAGCAACAGATTGCTGGTGACGAGACAAGGTTTTTATGCAGCATCCAATGCGGCCCAAACGGCAGTTCTGAACACTATGAGCACGCGAAGATGTGGCTTTGGTGGCCTCTGTCGTTTTGGCCAGAGCTGTGGGAAGATACAGCGTGGCAGTAGAAGACCATGCTGTGGCGTTTGTGGCCTTTGGGCAAAGGTTGCCGGTTCTCTCGCTTTCGTGGCCTCTGTCAACGACCTTCGTCCGCAACGATGCCTTAGTCATCGCCTTGCGTGGGCCAAGGTTGCCGGGCACAGCAAGGTTTGATGGTGGTCGTGGCACGGCAACTCAAGGCTCCACACCTTCGGTGGTCCCAGGCGCCGCCCCTGCCGTCGTGACAGCTAGGGCAGGGGTCGGCGGATTACCCTTGATCCGCTATCCTTTGCAGAACCAGCAGCAGCTAGCCGGTTGCTAGGGTGGATTTCAGTAAATACGGTGTCACGGCGCAATGAAGGAGCCTGGGTTGTTGGTGTCCTCCAAAAAGTTTGCAAAAGAACCACCAGCTGCATAAGCGCCAGCAATGTGTTCGTAGGCCCCTCTGCCAAAGTCATGACAGTAGGCGGCAACCAAGAGAGGCCCATATGTTTAGGCCCCCAATCACCTGTTCAACAGATTCTCTGACCTGCTTTCTCTTGTAAGTCTCAAAAATACCTTCCGCGGATGCCAAAATCCAATATACCTTCCAAAATCTGCGACAGGGAACCTTTTGCCTGAATCTCTGCAATTGTGAAAGGTCAGGCATGGCCGACAGGCTATCAGCAAACTTGCTTGTGTAGATTTGTCAATATGTAATCTCAACACTCAACAGATGAAGTCAGTGGCAGTCGAAACCCGATATTGCTAAGCACCATCACTTGACCATGACTTCAAATAATATATTAATGCAAACCAGGTTTTGAAGAAGTTGATCTGTAGCCCATGGGACAGAAGCATCACAACTGGTGCCATCCGAAGTGTTTTTCTTGCTTTGCGCACGCCGAAGAAACTTATACGTTCTGCGCGGAACCAGGCGTTGGCCATTGCGCTGCAAACGAACAACACTGCAGCGGTGACCAACATTGACTTGGATGGTAGAGATATTGGCGACTCCGGCACCAAGGTGTGGTATACCCAAAGTTGTCGCTGCCTCGTCTCCCAAACCCTGTTTTGAGTGTGGCTGCTGCCGAATCTCCCGAAGTCTTTCACAGGTAGCTTTGGCCTTGCTTACCAATGCTTACCCGATAAGTTGTTTTGCATTAAAACCAGCCCTAGATGAGAGGCTTTCGAGGGGAGCGGCTGACAAAATGCTGCAACAGAGCAAGTGACAGACTGTTGCTGTGTTGTCTCTTGATCTTGCAGCAAGGCTCTGGGGGAAATGCTGGCGGCCAACACTTTGGTGAAAAGCCTCAACCTTCATTCGACCGGCATCTCCGATGAGGGCGTGCAGGCCTTGTGTGGGTTGTGAGACTTGTGAGAAGTTTTGCTCGAAATTATTGGGGTTGGGGGAGAGGGTGCGTGTCCACTTGAGGCTACTTGGAGCCCAAAGCTGATGTTTTGGTCAACTTGATGTTGATATGATTGATCGACATTGATTGTATAGTGGTAGGCAATTTTTCACAAACTATTTGGCAACTTCACCCTGAGAAAGGGCTTGCTCATTGCCAGGTCTTGGCGAAGGGCTTGCACACCAACCACTCTTTGGAAGTGCTCGAACTTCACGGCAATAACTTCACCAGTCTTGCCGGGCAGGTGCCACCGCATCCGTGTTGACTCCGTGGCCCAAGACCCAACATCAAGTTGTCTCCCAGGTGCTGATCGAGGCCCTCGAAGCCAACAGCACCTTGAAGAAGCTCGTTGTTGATCACGAGGTCGCCGAGGCGGCTTCTGCCGCGGTTTCTCGTCGTGAGGGTCTCGGCTTCTGCTCGCCAGGTGCTGAGACCCGTGGAGAGATCGAAGCGACTCCGCAGGGAGAACTTTGAAGTCATCGATTGGAAACAGCTTATTCAAGACGATGAAACAGCAGCAGAAAAATGCTGGGCCCTCAGCGATCAAAACAATGTGAAGTGCAGTGAGCGTATGGAGTTGCCAAGGCCGTGGATCTGTAGCTGTACAGGGCCACTGATCTTTCCACGTTGGCAGTTGAATGCAGTTGGTGAGTTTGGACAAATTCTCCAGGAAGTATTTGGAAATACAATGAAATATGGATGATAAAGGGTTCGCACCAGAGTTGAAATATGGAGGAACAAAGAGCACCATATTTCAAGTGCCACATTGACACGGTGCTTTAAGAACTCGAATCCTTATGATTGATGCTGGAACTGTTCCTTGCCATTGACATAAACACCACGCAACCACGGTCAAAAGTTGCTACATGATGGCTGAGTGCAGCCTTGTGACAATACAATCGATGCACTTCCTTTAACTAGTCTTTCAGATTCCATGATGTATCATGATGGTGCTTTGATGTTGGTTTATGACGTCTTGATACGGGTCACTCTCAATGTCATCCTGTGGTGAATGGTGATGAGATGTGATGAGTATAGGTATCAGGAGCTACACCATACATGATACGACCAATATGACCACACGTACAATATTGACAGCATAAAATTGCATTGCTCAAAGCTTAAGATTGAAATAAGGACCTCTCAAGACAATGTAAGACACAACAGAACTAAATGCAGTGCAGTGATTGTTTTTAACCTTTCCTTCCCTGTCATTTCCATTAACCAACCAGATTTCTCTCAACCAACCCAGCCCCAACTCCACAGATTTCTCACAGCTCAGATCAGCTCAGCTCAGCTCAGCTCGGTTTCACCACGGCTCGGGTCCCACGGCACCCCGCGGCTCCGAGGGCCGGGCGACCGGTTCGTTCCCGGGATCTGCGATGCGGCGTACTGCGGCGACCTCCCCGCGGTCCGGGCCTTCGTGCGCCGCGACGCCGCAGCCGTGCACAGCATCAACCTGATTAGCCCGGCGCCTCAGAGTCCGCGGTCGCCGCAGCCGCCGCCACTGCCGCGGCGCTCGCAGCCGAGGACAGACGGCGCTGCACATGGCAGCGTACGAAGGCCGCGTGGAGGTGGCGGAGTTCCTGCTGTCGAAGAGGGCCTCGGTGGAGGCCAAGGAGAAGTACGGTCGGGGGCCTCAGCGGTGGAACTGCGGCGGGGAACAGCGGCGGGGAACAGCGGTGGTTCCATCCATTTCACCTCACATTCTGACTTGATGATCGACTTCATCGGTTGTTTTGTCCAAGATGTGCAGTCTAAGTTACAACTCAATACAACTGATTGCAATCTGTTGATTCTCCTGCACATTGATTCCCCTGACAAGCATAACTGAAACTTGATCTAGAAAAGAAGCAACAGACAGCGTTGGGGACATTGTTGTGCTGTCTATGGTGCGTGCAACTCATGTGATACGCTCACTGGTTACACCAACAGTGATTCGCTATGATGCTTATTGGATCTTATTGGGTTGATTTCCAGTCTTAAGTGTGGGGCACCAGGGCGTCATAATAAGTATAAATTAATTATTCAGAATGCAACCTTTGTAATATATAGATTATGTTTTCAGATGTTTTTAGTTTCCACCAGGCACAACTGAAGAAACCGGATGCAGACAAGTGGCATACTTGACTATAGTTTGATGTCCGTGTGCCAGTCCAGGATCTAGAAACTTGACGCAGATAGTGTCCGGTTGGATGACAGATCCTGACGGCGCGACAACCAGTCACAGGTCGGGGCAGTCACGGCACGTGTATTGCACATTGCTGGAGATAGTACTTACCACTGGTGGCTCATGTCTACATAGGTACCTTCACATCACACTGTAGGTCGATGATCGACCTCATTGATTGAGATGTGTTGATGCCCATGTTGCCCAACCGCTTCAAGTCAACAGTTGATTGCAACATATTGCAACGGATTGATTTGCTGCATGTTGTTCGGGGGCTGATGTGAATGTTTACGCATAACTTGTGTTTCTATTGGCTTGAGCCCTACTGTAGTGGCAATGATTTGTTGCGCATCGGTGTCCCTTACTGATGTGATATGATTTCACGCTCTTGTAGCTTTTCGTCACACTGGTGTGTCATGCCTACTTGCGTGCCTTCGCCTGATGCTGATTTCGCTCAGCATGCAATGCAAGTTCTGATTCTGAGATCGGAGTTGAAATATGTTGAAACGACAATATGCTTTGCGCATCTACTTTAGCAGATTGCATTGACATGCTGGAAGACTTGCAGGTTTTGGTCCCGACCATGCCCTTTGCTGCAGCCGTCCGAGGTTGGACCCCTCTGCGCGTGGCAGCTGAGCACAACCACATCGAGGTTGCGAAGCTGCTCTTGGCCGCCGGGGCTTCTCCCCACACGACAGACAATGACGGCCGGGGCCTCGATGGAGACGCGGAGCTTGGACGGGTTATGGCGTCGGTGCGTCGAGGTTTCTGCCAGGTTTTACCTGTCAGCCAATAGAACCTGGAAAAATCTGAATTAAAATCTGGTAAAGATGCTCTTTTGCAAAGATGCTGGCACTTTGGATAGTATTGTCCGTTCATAATTTTTGAAGACTATCCCTTCACACCTGGCAGTTGTTTGTTCGGAGTATCAAAAACCTTGACTCACAATGCCAATTCAGTTGGCCAAATTCTGACAACATATTTTGTTGTTGCGTTTTGGAATTTTTGGAGAGTGCACCATTCAGTTTTTGACCTCGTCATGCAGAAGTGGATCGGTGAAGGTCATAAGATTGCGGACCACATTTGGAATGTGGGAAACTGTACAAGAAACTGTACAAAAGCATGCCATGTAGATATTCTGAATAATTAGGTCTCGTCCATTAAAATTGAAATGCTTGAGCCTCCAGTTCCATCAACTCCCAGAACCATGTTATCTTGAAACCTTGCCAGTAGAGCACGGTGACTAAATTACTTTCTTGACGGTGATCTGTGAGCCAGAGCGCACGCCCTGACGGAAAATTGCGATCCTAGTACGAATGTTGAAAGCGTAGGAAGAACAACTGTGTTTCGTTTGATGTTTCTGAAAGAACCTTTTGAAGAGGCTAATTTTATAGACAAAATGCAGCTGCTTTGCAGCGTCAGTCTGTCAAATTGATTCAGTTTCTGGAAATGTGGCAACGGAAAGACCTAAAGGTTCGGAACCCCCAGCCGGAATCGTCGGGTTCTTTGGTGCTCCTGCTGTTGTTGATGAGCTTGGTCCTTTGCTGTAGCATGTGGAGGCGTTTGAACATAAGTTGGATGCGAACTTCCAAAGATTGCCATTGTTTGGGGGTTTGCGCGAATTGCTGGCTTTCAATATATCCAGTTATCGTGCATGAGTTATGAGGGATGTTTGCGCGTCTTGAATGCATGTCTTTTCAGTATAGGAGGATGCCTGACACAAAATGTTTGTTTACAAGTTGTGCAAGTAGAACCCCGTGTGACACTTGGTTTACGCCAGTGAGAAGACTGATGATGAAACAATGGTTGGTGAAAACGGTGTTCAAGAAGTGGTCGTGAAAATGCTGTTCGGTGAGGTGAAGCAGCAATCGCTCATGTGAAAGATGGTATAAGAATGGTTCGGTGTAAAGAAATACACGATCTTCCTTTGTGGGCTTTTCTCCGTCCATGAATACCTCATATATAAAACCAATAGAGAAACCTAGAAGCATCCCGTTGATCAAAGGTTTCTGCCCCAGGCACGTGATGGTTTCCATTTGTAGACTTGCTTGAGGTTCGACTTGCAAAGACGACCAGCAGAAGAAAATAGGAACACAAGTTCAAAACTGTTGGTTCGTACGGTTGCTTGTGGAGTCGGAACAAATGAAATTTGGAGTGTTCCCTCACGACTTTTCCAAGGAGTATCAATAACTAAGTCTACAGTTGAGCTGTAGCGCCTCTACCCGTGGGAATTTTTGAAAAAGAAACGGATTAAACCTTTGGATGGCACCAATGGTTCTTTTCAACCTGCTGTTGAACTTGTGTGGTGGCTGTGATCATGGTAGTGATCGTCGTGGTCGGCATGGTAGTTGTTTTCGCTGTTGTTGTTCTTCGTCGTTTGAAATGAAAGAATCATCGAATCGATCCTTGATGAATCTTAAATTTGAAGATCCACTTGTGACTCTAATGGTTTTGGTGCGAGCTGCGTTGGCTGCCTGAGGCAAGAGCCCTTTGGACTTGGCCAAACAGAAGTACCACAGTGAAATGGTGAGGCTCTTGGAGGCTTCTTGGTTGCAAAAGGTCGTGGAAGCCATCGGTAAGGTACCTCCGAGTGATCCCGTTTGAACTAACTGGAGGCATTTGTGCCTTTCTGCCGAGTTTCTGCCAAGTTTCTGCCGACTGAGGCTTCGTAAATGGACTGCTCCGCATGTTGAGTTGGCTAAAGTCATGCTGCCGGCACTTGGTAACATCTCCTAGTTGCCAATTCCTTCAATGGATGGTCACCTTGATCAGTTCACAAAGTGACGTGCAAACTTTGTAGTTTCAGACAGCTGTCTCTCAGCTCGCAATCTTTGCTTTTGAGCTCGGAAAAGGTGTTTGAGCTCTGTTTGTCCACAGGTTTAAGTTCGGACTTGTCCACAAAAAAGATCTTGAAGTTCGAACTTTAAGTTGCTGCAAGATCTGAACTTCAGATGGTCCACAGGTTTTGGAAATTCTTTGGTTTGTCCCAACGTGGATTGGCTCAAGCCCCAAAATCGCTCAGCAATGAGCCGGAGGCATAAGGGGCCAAGACGCGATTGACCGGTTCTACATTCTACCAGCATGGTTTGAATGCCAGTCCCGCTTTGGCTTTTTGCCTGGATTCCTGCCAGGCTTGCTCCACTGTTTCCCCATCTCTGCTGTCCCCATATCACGGGCATTTTTCAAAAATAAGGCCCGGTGTTTGCTTTAGGCCCACTCATTTGACTTCTGACTTTTTGGTGATGATGACTTTCCTTTTCGTTCCCCTTGAATAGTGAAGCTGACTGCAAACCCTTGGCAAGGACAATGGAGTTTGAATGAAGGCAGCCTGGTCTGACTTCAGCGAGGGTTCTTAGCATTTGAGACTTTCTTGGAGAGTTGCCGTGTCATTTCAAAGTTCAGTGCAATTCGACAGAAGTTTTTTTCATGCGCAGATCAGGGTAGACGGCGACACCATAGTGAAGGATTGTTCTTTCAAAAATTGCAGAGGTTGCCCACCATGAGCCAATCAACTATACTCAATATCCTGGAACCAACCCAGGATATATGATACATCGCGTACTTGACAAGCTATAGCAACAACTGAAAACAACTACTGTACATAACTCGAATTTGTATGAATTTGTCTTTAACTCCCACAACTGGTTTGCAACTCATGCTATCCCATGTGATGATCAACGATGAATGAACCAGGCCTAGTTATAGCAATCATTGTATCAATCACCGTACCTAGCTGAAGTTGACGATATCAACCATTGAAGCATTTTCGTCATCCAACACTGATGCCATAACTGTTGGGCATCATGACATCCCATAACCAGACAAGAAATTCTGTAGTAATCCTGTTGGATCCATGGTGGATACCAGCCCAAGGTTTCATGTCGTGAGCTGTTAGTATTTAGTGATATGTACAACTCCGGGGTTGAAAACGGTCTCATATTGATGGTATGGTCATATTGTTGTTTATTGAATGATGAGCTGTTAGCATTTCATGCTCAGCAACAGCTGATAGCGCGCAATTCATGACAAACTGACAGTGTTGATGCTTACCCCTGGCAGATGCAATATATGGTGGAGATGGTGATATTGCTATTGGTGTAGCTGTTTCATCTGTTTATCATTATTGCTCTAGCTTTCCACTTGATCCCACCATATTTGCCATCATCTGGTCATATCCCTTTCGCCCATCAGCCACAGGCCTCAACTTCGCAGATTGGTTGGGTGGCCCGGGGAAGTCAGGGCCGACGCAACAGCAAGGACCAGATGAGCTGAATGGTGCATTGATCAATCTGGTGCAGCAACAATGCCACGAATGAGGTCTTGGGAAAAATCTGAGATTAACAAAGGGGTACAATCACTATGTCACCAATGGTATTTAACCAGCCATATATATATATATATATGTGGACCGACGTTTTTTCACCGGTTACCCATATACCACCGCAGCAATTGGTTACACCTGTCTATCAAGCAACATGCCATCGCTACAGTGGTTGAGATGCCTACCATGGATTGGCAAAGCGATTAAAACCAAACGCAACAGAGGTGTCACTTGATAATCCACAGATTAAGTGGTCATTTACACCAGTTTTGCCAACAACTTCTTGGTAATTCAAAACACCAATCACCTTCCGTCGTTAGAGCCATTCTTCTGAGATCTTCATCGGTGGTGCGGATGAAGCAAAACCACTTTGGATCGTTGGGAAACCAACAGTTGGAGAGTTCGAGTCTTGTGTTTTGATTTCCCGTCCTTTGCCTTTTCCTCCTCCATGAAACCTTGTGTCGATTTACCATTGAACCACTACTCCTCAATGACCATGCTCATGATTAACGCTTTGCAAACTGTCGAATAGCTGGTAGACTTCTGCATAACTTCTTTGCAAAGACCATTCGGTACAACCCATTTTACTACCAGGTGATCACCATTGTAAAATATTTTGATAGATTACAAAGGGTTGTACCGATTGGTTTTTATTGATACATTGATAGTTGCTTCTCAACCCATAGACAATCTAACCATTACTCCCCGTTGGGCTGGTGGCACCTGACTGACTGGGGACTGGCTAAGAACGCGCAAAGCTTCAACATAAACTGACACAAGCCATGTGCATTTCAGGGATTTTGCGCCTTGATTTTCTGTCCTGTTCTCGTTTGCCTTTTCCTCCTCCCCTCTCCCAGACATCCCCCTCTCTCTCGCTATGTTTCGTTTGTCTCCAACTTATCTCACTCAAACATCCCTGTCTCAACTTATCTCTAACGTTTCTCTTAAAGGAATCTCTCTCCAACTTATCTCACCCAATACCCCTTACTTGTTGGCTTATGGAATGAGAATCCATTACCAACCTAAAATGGGAGAACCAGGTCCATTCCATAAGAAAACTTGAGGGCTCTACCTTGCAACTTGATGTCGTATATTACTTCAGTTACTTGGGCGTACACATCTCAATATAAAGAACATTCCCATTTGAAATGCTCTCAACATTTGAAAATCATAAATGAAACGAACTGCCAACATTTTCCCAACATAATCCTATCCTGGATCCATCCTGTTCCCTTTCCCCACCTTCCTTTCCCTCCAGCAGTGGGCTGTTGAAAATGTGGGGCTTCTGGTGGGTTTACCATGGCTGTGGGACCAACCATTGCAGCCGTTTCGCCAAAATGGATGGTTTCATCGTTGTATGAGGTTAGCTTCTTTGGTTTACCTTCCTCCATCACTTCTGTTGTGAAATGTTCTGAATATGTGTGGCTTCTGTTGGGTTTGCCATGGCTTTGTGGTGGGGACACTTCGGCTGAGGTATCATGAAATTGTTTTGCCCAAAGGTTTCTGTTGTGAATATGTGTGGGTTCTGTTGGGCTTGCCATGGCTTTGTGGTGGGGACACTTCGGCTGAGGTATCATGAAATTGTTTTGCCCAAAGGTTTCTGTTGGGAATATGTGGGGCTCATGTTGGGTTTGCCATGGCTTTGTGGTGGGGACACTTCGGCTGAGGTAT
>Ga0126342_10002482_pt1 | contig 28819 bp, 23 predicted proteins | sample Cyp1metagenome_FD_92528 | JGI IMG/M metagenome (GOLD analysis project Ga0126342, IMG submission 92528) | Coral microbial communities from Lord Howe Island, Old Settlement Bay, Australia - Cyphastrea 1 metagenome | ecosystem: Host-associated > Invertebrates > Cnidaria > Coral ... | reverse complement strand
TTCCACAAAAACGGCGCAATGGAAATTCTGCACGGGCAAGGACGGCGCAATCACGGGCAAAAACGGTGCAATCATTGGCAAAAACGGCGCATTCCAACACCAAAATCTAAAACCATATTTGTTCCCCAAAGAACGGCGCATGCCAGAAATTTCAGCGGCACTCAGATGAAACACTGGTTTGCTAGACCAGCATCAAAATTTTGATGCCGCTCGAGTCTCTAGGTATACTGATATGCTTTTGGGCCGCTGTGATGAGAACTGCGTAAACACGAATGCTTCGATTGTATCTTGAACACTTTTGATACCAAAAACAACACATTCTGTGCAATTGATATTGTTGCAACAAGCTGTTGATGTACCTGGCAAGAAGCTTGTTGCATTCTTGCTGTAAAATGCTTCTTGTGCAATTGAAGTATCTAAACAAGATATTTGGTGAAAACATGCCTTCTGCCAAAAACATGCAGGGCAAAACATCAACATCCGGCACCAAAGGTCTTAAAAGTCTGTATCCTTTAAGGCTCTTGTAGATACAAAGTCTTGGCAGTGCTATACAGGAACCCTTGCTGAGCTTCTCCTGGACCTATGTTGTGCCTACCTTGGCCGGTTGTACTTCATTATCTTCATTTTGTTGAGGCCGTGCTCATGCTAAGCATTGCTAAACCATTTGGATCATGCCCCTACTTTCTTTGTTTGCCGTCAGGGCAGAGCAGTTGCAAGGCTTAACAGTCCTCCGTTGGAACCATCAGGCCTCTTGCGCGAACACACGACCCCGCTGGCCTGGGACTGTTGCCAGCAATGAACCCTGTGCCCATTCGCCTTTCACGTGTTTTTCATATTTTTCCTTTCAAATGTCTGGCTCATTTTCTGCCAAAAAAATCCGTTGAATGACTAGCTGGACTTCTTGCAGCTTTGAGTCGGAGTCCAACACCTGGACTGGAAGAAATGACAATCTCCAGAAAAATCATTCATTGAATGTACTGATAGGCTGTCTATAGTTGTCTGGCAACTTGCCAAACTCTTTGTTCGCATGCAACAGCAAATACAATATATACATACATTAAATTGACATAAACTGACATAGACGACTGTATTATACAAATAACATTTCAAAAAACTATAAAGAATTACAAAGATACAATATAGAAAGCGTGCGCAAAAGTAGCACTTCATGTCTTCGAGGTCTGAACAAACGGGTTGCCATTACCGAGGGTATCATGTGCCCCAGGTTTTGTAGGTACAGTTCTGACTTTAGACCAGTAAACTGCAAAAGTGGGGTCAGTTTCAAAAAAAACGTTACAAAAGAATGTCCCAGTCAAGAAAGGTGCCCCTACAAAAGTATATTGTTTTTTTTGGCCTATGGTTTTTTAAGCAGTTCTTTTTTTTTTTGGGGGGGAAGCCCTAAATTTCCATAATACTTTTGTAGGGCCTTGTTGAGGTATTTTTGATATCTTTTGTAGTGAAATGAAGGTCTTCTTCCTGGATGGTCCTGGAACACTGGTTACTTTTGTAGTGAATCTGAAGGTTCATTTTTTCTCAATTTCTCCTGCCATCCCAGGCATTCCTAAGTTTTTTTTCACGGTCTTCGCGATGGTTTGTTTGCACACATGTTCACGTCTCATCGTTTCTCTGCATAGCTAGGCTATGCACCTAGACGTCCTTGCTTCTATCTACAACTGATAAAAATCTATAGAAATGTCTTGGGATACTTTTTTCGAACACATCACCAGATGGAAATGAGATGGACATGTTTTGGAATGGTGTTCACTGAAGATCATTTCTGTAGATTTGCGAGGCCTTTAGCAATTATAATCAATCATATACATTGCGTTATTGTTTGTTGCTTTTTCATCGTTTTGTTTAATTTTAGTTGTTTTTCTTTAATTCGATGTTTTGTTATTGTGTTGTTTAGTAATGTATTGAAGCTTTGGTCGTTTCCAAACAAACAAACATAAAAAACTGAAATCATTTAAACAAAAAAGGATAATCATTGTCTTGACTGATCTCTGCTAAAACCAAACTGGGCTTTGTGAAGCAAACGATCTCTCCTCCCTCCCCCTTCCTGTGGGATTGAAGATAGGCCTGGCAATACTACAAAACTGTTTAAAACTACAGTTTTTTGGGGCACAGCTTACCTACAAATCGTATTTGGCCACACTTCAGGCCACTACAAAAGACTCTTGGTTTCTAGGAGGCCAACTTCAGGATTCATACAATTTGAACATTTTTTTGGAACCAAACAGAAATGTCTACAAAACTATCGATGTACTACAAAAAGCGTGTACGCACCAAGGTGATCCTTGCAGAATAGGGCCTTACAAAACGTTTTGTAGGGATCACATGAGGAAATGGTATCCCCGATGCATTGGCTACCAATGGAAATCACAATTCACTTGCCTGTTGAAGGCAAAGTCCACATTTTGAGCCACGAAGAAGCTGCTTGCCAACTCTTGTGGCCGGCTCTACTTTGGCATCTTTCGCCTACAATTGCTGCCAAAGTAATTATCAGTCTCGTGTTGATGTTTACTCATCTTGACTCATGGATACTCATGCTGACTATTTTGCTGCTTCTGAGGCGTCAACTTTCTGCTCTTTTGTCTTCTTGGGCTCTGCCGCTGTTTCTTGTGGACCCTGCCAGCTTTTCCTGAGGTGCGTTAATGCCTTCTCATGTCTCGTCATCAATGGCTTGGAATGAAATCATAAAACGCTGACGCCACTGCCAATTCAACTACTATGTTCAAGCAAGTGACTTATACTCCTGGCCAATATTTTGCCACCTCTCCTGTAACTTCGATGCCACTTCGGGTGCATCAGTTGGCTGCACAGGTGGTGCAAAATGGATCGGTAAGAACGAAGGTGCCATGTGAAAGCCGGTCGCATACATCTCTGACTGGTGCTGTTCGCTGTCGCCCATAGCCCCCATCATGTGTCGACTTTCGTACGGCTGCACATGACCTTGCATGCCCTGAGTCTGATGGAGTCTTTGATATCTCATTTCTTTCTCTTCCTCCTTCTGTTTCTCCATCTTTTCCTGTTTCTCTTTCTCCAGCTTCTTCCTCTCCTTCAGCTTTTCAGTGGCATCTGATGGCACCCCAAGCGGCTTCATTGCAAAAAAGCGGTGCCCGGGCTTGTGCACCTCCAAGCGCCTTTTGTAGCATGTCCGGCACAGGCTCACATCTTCACAACTGGTACATTTGAATCGTGCTCCGATGATTGGACACATCTCGCAGTGATCACACTCGGCACCCTCATGTCGTTCAGGATTTGACTCTTCAGAGGAGGACTCAGAGAGCTGTGCTGGTTCCTGTGGTTCCTGTGGTTCCTCGCTCTCAATCCATCCTTCTGGGAGCCCCTTGCATTCTCGGCACAAGTCACGAGTACATTTCTGGCAGTTCCATCGCCACCTTGTTCGCGACTTGGAACCAGAGGACCCACATTCGTGGATATTGTCGCACCACCAGTCCTGTCAAGAAATAAATAAGCCAAGGCCAAGGATAGCCAAGGCAGCAGGCGCAAAGTGGGAATGACAACATAGTTCACGTCCATGTTCTAAAAAGAACAGTTAAGCCGCCATTGCCTCTGAGTAGCCTCCTTCTGCTAAATTGCTCCACAGCATCTCCTGAAACATCAGCACTCGACACTGAACGCTTTACATTGGCAGCACGTGCGATATCATCAAAGAGTATCATGGTGGTTCACGTTCAAGGCATACCAAGGGGCCACGGCTGAAACTGCCCATGTAAGGCAATATACAATAGTTCGGTAGAATTCAGTTGTGCTAATTCCAGTGGCATATTCAGGCTCTTCCTCGCTGCACTGCGGGCACGGTCGGACGACTTTGGCTGCCTGCTGGTCCTCTAGCAAAAGCACACAAATCCAAGGACCATTTGCTGGGAAGCCCCACTGACGCAATCACAAATGCACTGTGGATGAGAGGAATGGGCCAAAAGTCAGGAGTCCTGATCTTCATGACCGGCTTCTGGATTAAGATCTGGCAACGAAAATCAAGTCACAATCAACGCAAAACAACATAATGACAGACAATTTCTGCGAAAGATATGGTTCACCACATATCTCTTGAGCAAACATCGGTCAAGCAGCTTCAAGTGGAAAAGTGTGTACGCTGACAACAGACGCAGAAATCCGAAATGATGCTGAGAATAGACTCTGCATGAGTCGAACCAAACTGGAGAACCCAAATGTTATAATTCGACTTGTCCTTTCTTGAGCTTCTTTGCCGATTGCGTTGAGCTGGACGACGATGAGTCCTTCTTCTTTTTCTTCTTTTTCTCCTGATCTCAAAATGAGAAAGGGAGTTTCTCAATTATAATTATATAAACCATGGAAACAGATTGAAATGCATTCGCCTCCACACCTCACACATTCAAACTGGGTCTCTCCTGCACTTCACCATTCATCTGTCTTTTTCTGCGTTCCACCTCATCTTCCAGCTTCTTAATTTGCTTGGCCAATTTCTTTGCCTTTTTGGATTCCTTCTTCGCTTTTTTCTTTGCCTAATCCAAAATCCGAAGGCTGCATGAACCTCCTCTGCCGTAACCCCAACCCCCCTTTATAGTGTTTTTATTCTTTACCCGACAGTCTCACAGCTTCACAGCTTGTCAACCAAACAAATCACTGAGTTCACCTTCTTGGACTTTTTGTCGACCTTCTTTTTGTCCTAACATCGAGAGCTGGTCACTATGTTTTTGCCTGGTAAATGCATTGATCTGCATTGATTCAATCCAGTTCCCCCAAAACTGGACCCAGCTCCTTGGACTTGGAATCATCTGACTCCGATGAAGTACTCATCTTCAATGCTTTCCCAGGAACCAAACCAACTTCAAGTTTTTGCTGTCAGGCTGGTGCAGGGGTGAATGCTTTTCTATCTGCAGGTTTTAAATTTGCCACAACATTTTAGTTTTGCAAACTAGTTCGACAGGATTGGACAGGTTAAGAGTCAAAGATCGTCAAAACCATTCAAAACCTATATACTTCAAGACTCGAAGCCAAACAAGTTTGCTTGCAGAATTGTAGCCCTCTCATGATTGTCATGGTTGCGCTATGTGTTTTGAGCAGGATACTGCCAAACAACTTGGTGCAAGCCAAACCTGTTGTAGACAATCTTCCACATGTAGTGAAATGCATGAAACTGAGATTTAGGCTGAAGTCCACACCCATTCCATGTAGCTGCCCAATCAGAAAGCACGCCTCACACAAGGAACCAGAATGCAGGGTTTCCTTTTCCCTCTGTGACTCTGTGACCAACTTTTTATCGCAAACTTTAGGCCGTACTCCTCTTTCATACCAGCTCGGAACCTCTCGCCAACGAGCTGCTGCACTGCTGGCTGCCATAACCTCCAGAATTGCGCTCCGCAGTCTCTACAGCTACAGGTGTTCCAACACTTCAACATCACTGAGCGGGACAAAACATCCACGACCTGTTCAAGCTGGTCCAGCTTCAGGGGCAATGCAGCATCCTGAGTGGAAAGCATGGCGGAGCATGGCGGAGCTGTGCCGCTCTGTATGCTGTGTGCCGTGTTTGCAGTAGAGCTTTCGCCCAGCTCTGTCAGGCTCTGACACGAAGGTCCTGGAGAGCAAGTAGTTCTAGCCATGAAAGCGTGATCCAGCTGCAAAGAGTAAGCTCAAAAGGTGCAAAGATGATCAAAGATGTGCTTAGTATGTGTTTAGTATGTGCTTAGTCAAGCAACACTCATCCACGGCCTGAGTGAGGTCCAATGAATCCTGAAATGATTTGGTCATTTTGGTCCCATGGGTTCTGGGAATGAGTTGTAGATGTGACTCTGCAGGAAATCAAATGCTACAAGACATGTCGGGGCTCACCTGCCAGCCTTGAGCGTGAGTAAAGGCTTTAGCGACATTGACATATGCATCATACCTGCGAAGTTGTACAGCAAGCAACTTCATCATATGCAGCATACTCTACTCCCTCTACTGAGCTGCCAGGTTGAAACAGTTGAAACAGCTGTGAGAAGTCCTCCTATCTTCTCGCAGAAGTTTCTTCAGCTGCCGCCTTTGCCAAAAGCATTCAGATCTTTTGTCATGCCACACTGACTTCACTTTCTACAATCCTTTTACCATTTCTAATCTTATTTCTACTAATCTTTCCCGTTGCTTCTTCAATCAGAGCCGGCAGGACATGTGGGCGAGTTGACCAGCAGATGCCAGGGCGTTGAATGTTCGGCCAGTGCCAGCGACAGTCTGCGGACCCTCCTGGTGCAAGTGCAGCAGCAATCTACTTCCATTTACTTTAAAATTCTTTTGTTTGGTACCTCTTCGGACCTCTCCGGTCCCCGGTCTTTGTTTTTCTTGGTATTTCTCAGTCATTCTCTAATCATTGACTGTGCTTGTTCGTCCTTTGGTGATTTGCACCACCAGCTACCTGTCCTCCAGAAACTGGGCAAGTGCAACCTGCCAAAGCAGACCTCAAAGCACTCAAAATCACTTAACAGTCGCCGCTTGGCCACGTGTTTTCACTCAGCCAGCAGCGCTTTCCATTGATTTCCAGGAGCGCACCATGTGCTACCTCAGGCTCTTAGCCCTGGTTCCAGATAGTTTCTGACAGTTTCTGACCAACACAAAAGTAGAAAACGCAGAAAAGATCAGAAAAGAACCGTAGACTTCAGAAAGGCTCAACTACACCATCTCCAAGGAGATTGCATTGTCCAGCATCAAGCGCTCGTGGTGCATGCCTTCTATTACGACCTTGCATTGTGGAGTGCAACGTTATGGAATTCTCGAGACGGGTGGTACAGCTTCTGCAATTGAGACCAATTTAGCCTGCGGCAAGAGATGATGCCCAAGACAAGCCCCTAATGAATGCCCTCAGCAATACTCTCTGACACACAGACACACACAGTCACACACTTGGAAACACACACGAGACAAGAAGGGCTAATATTCAACTCAGTGGCCAAATTTGGCCAAATGGTACGTAGATTTCTGATGTTTTCCTCAACGCTGCATGTTGCACCCAGCATGCGTGATAAGGTCTTGGCTCTGCCGTGTATCCACATCCTCTGCTGTTTGTCTTGACCCCGGACTGCCTTCGTGATTCAACAGATCCATGGATACAAACAGGTCATAACAGGTCTATGGTGGTTTAATGGGATTTAATATGATATACCACCATAGATACTGTTTCAAGGCATGGTAAGAGATGGAATCCTCCAAAAACAAGGCGGTGCGGCTGCATGAACTGCCATAGGTAGACTGCCTGCAAGCTCTTACAATCTTTTGCTGTTTACGGAACTGTTATCGACTCTTCTCTTTCATTCTTTCATTTTGGCATATTTTGACCATTTGGATCAATCTAGAGGATATAGTACTCGAGAGATATTGGACATGTATCATTTCTGCATGGTAGGAAAGCCTGTGACAAGCGCAGAACTATCAGCAACTACTGGGGGATCCTTTCATATCTTCCATGTCAACTGCATATCCGCCTCTTTCCAGAACTTCTTCACAACAGAGCGAAGGATGCGCGTGCAGTGAGGAACACTGAGAGACGGATAGCTGATCCTGCCTCACACATGTGTGATGCGAAACAATGTGAACTATTGCGAGCTATCAAATCTACAGTACAAGGACACTAACTAATAGAATACTAACTATTGATTTTACTAGTGGATGCTGCATGATGCTGCAACCCTGCTGGCCTTGTAGCTCTTCCAAGACATTTTGCACGTCATCCTTAGGACAATAAGCATACGTAGTTCAGTCTGAATGAAACAACCTTTCATCGGGCCTGCTGCGCTCTACGCTTTCGCTCAAGAAGATTTGCGACCTCTGTTGGAAATAATAAGTGTATGATTTGATATATATATATAATTATGTATACGTATAATTTGTATATATATAACTCTAACATGGGCAATCGAGTGGAAAGCATCACAAGATTTTGACATGGAGAGCCAATCATGCCTCATTGAGAACCCGGTCGGTGTCAATGACCTGAATATCATGGGACTTTACCCTGTAGGCTTTCACATACCCTACAAAAAAATCCAAATAAAATCAAATAAATACATATAAATACAAACAATAGTGTGCCAAATGCTCAATCTGGACCACCTCTGCTCCCCGGAATCCAGAGGGAGCTCCTGCAAATCTCAAGCCTGTGAACTCTAAGGCAACAAACCGATAGGGGCAAACTAAAGCCAAGTTCAAGTCAAAACAAAATCACATCCAAATTAGATAAATGACATGAACCTGTGGAAGAAAAACTACAAGTAGCCCGTGTAGGGTTGAGACCAATGACAATTTGACCATATTTGACCAGTCCTTCGAAGAACCTGCTTGGAAAACGTCTTTGCCTTCCCTGAGGAGTCGCAATATCTGAAGTGTCCCCACAGCACTCTGTGCAAGCAGAATGGAAGATATGGAAGCCTGCATACGAAAAACGCACAGGCGCAGCGGAGGTCATGCTGCTCCTGACAGATTCAGAGATTTTGCTTGGGGTATTACATGGTATTACTAGGTGATTACCAATAGCTTACACTTTGTGCACCAAATTCGTGAGCGAAAGGAATAGGGTAGGTGTGTCTACAGGTAAGATGCATTTACGATCGTTGACTCACTTTCTACCTCAGAAAGCTACCTGTAAAGATTACAGCTGCATGGAAAATGATTGTCGCTCCTGTCCAATTTGACTCCCACTTCTGCGCAAAACATGAGGAGGTTGAACTCCAAGGACAACCTCAGTTTCACCAAAGGGACCTTCATATTTTAATGTCGACTACGAGTCTACATGCAATCGGACCAGTCTTGCAGGTGTTCATTTTCTTCTCTCGATACAGCCGTGTCGTTGGACGCTTCAAGACTACTTTGATCATGGGCAGTGTCCTCAATCTGAGCAAGCAAGATAGCCGGGACCATTTGAAGAGCTTTGCGGTCTTGTCTGACTGCGGCGTTGACAATCTCAAGATCATGGTGCAACTGTGATGTGACAAATTGCAAGGCTCTCCAGTCGCGTGCTATCGCCGTCAGGCAAACTTCCTTGTCTGCTAGGATATCTTTGGCGGCAAAGCGTAACGCAAGTCCATTTTGCTGCACTGCCAAGAGCATGATTTCCCTGTTCTTGCGGAATTTGCCACCAGCAAATCTAATAGCCTTCCAGTTCTGATCCACAGCTCGTCTCACGATGGCAACTTCATCACTGAATGTCTCGTTCAAATACTCAAGTACAAGTCGGTTGACGCTGACTGCCTCAAAAACAAATTGGCGGTCGTTTTGGAGCCTGCTTGAAGCGCTTGAAAAAGCAGAACTTTGCTGCTTGATGGCTTCAAGGGCAACTTCACGATCTCCCTGCAAATCTGCGCTTGCGTGCATCAGAATCCCGCCATTTCGTGAGGCTGCTGCTATCACAAAGTCTCGCTCATTGTGCAAGACGTCAGCTGGGGAATGAAGCAAAGCGCTGGCGTTACATTGCACTACGTCCAGCATTAAGGCTCTGTCCGTGAGCAAATGTGGCGAAACATACTGAAGTCCAAGCACAACACCATGGGGTTTGATGGAGTTTAAAATAATTTTCTTGTCTTCGCGAAGATGATCGTCTGCATGTTGCAGAGCTGCATCGTTTTCGCTGACAGCCTGAAGTACCAAGTCTCGATCAGAACGAAGCCACCTCGGAGCATATTGCAAGGCCAACCCGTTCTGCGTGACAGCGGCGGCCACAATATCACGATCACCTTGGAATTCCGCAGATAGATGCGCGAGAGTGTCTCCATTCTGCTCAACTGCTTCGAATACGAACGAACGGCTTTGCTGCAAGTATGGCGGAACAACTTTGAACACCAAACTGTTTCGGCGGATGGCCGATAGAAGAAAGCGCTCGTCTTTCCGAAGATTTTCAGAAGCAAAACACAGCGCTTCAGCGTCCTTTCTGACGGCTGCAAGAACGACCTCTGGATCAGATTGCCAAGTTTTCGATGCAAATTCCAGAGCAGAACCGGCCTCTTGAACTGCTGCCAAAACAATCCGGTAATCATCTTGGCAAGAGCTTGCAGCATATGCTAAAGCCAAGCCGCTGTCATGAACAGCAGCCAAGACAATCTCAGCATCATCTCTATGTGTGGCATGTTGAAGCAGTACACCATTCTGCTGCACAGCGGCTAGTTCAATGTGCTTTTCCATCCTGACCCATGCAGGTGCTGTTTCAAAAGCCTGCGCGTCTTCTTCAACAATTCGGTGCCATTCGTCAGATGTCAAGCTCTTTCTCACTAGAGTGACTTCCAAGTGACTGTCGGGGGAATGCATTGAATGCATTGACCGCATATCCAAAAGTTTTTCGGGTTTTAGATTCCCGGCGACCAAGTGCTGCTCCCACTTGGAGATACCTGTCGCTTTTTGAATCGCTAGCTGGATCTCCTCAAGGCTCCACTGCCTGTGCACCAAAAGAGTGCAAAGGTTCCCTGAGAGGCCCAGGACGTGCAACTCCTGCAACTCGTGGAAGTCCATGGCGGCGTGGCCAAGCGGATCAAGCATATCAAACCACCGAACTGGCCACCGCCAAACCAAACATACATGCAACAAATCGCAAAATTGTCAAAAGTAGCACCGTGTATCTGTCGAAAAGAAGATAAAGAAGAGTGATGCAAAAATAAATTGAACCAGATCGCCTGAAATCAGGTTTAGCCTTGATTGGCTCGTGCCGAGCTTCTCATTTGAGTAACAAACTACACCACATCTTTCCGGTAGCAACAAATCGTGCATCCGGAAAATATAAAGCACGCGACAAGTCACAAATTGAAACCACAGTGAAGGACGACTACCTCAATCGAGTCTGTTTCTGGCATTCTATCTGGCATCTATTCTGACATTCTTTATGGCATCGATTATGGCGTCTTTCAGGCATTCATTCTGGGATTCTATCTGGCATCTACTATTCTGATATTCTATCTGGCATCATATACCCTGACATGCTTTCTGGCATTCTATATGACATATGTTCTGACATTCTATCTGGCCGTCTTTCTGGCGTATATTCTAACATTGTGTCTGGCATTCTATAAGGTGAAGGAGGAGTTGAACCTTTGTTAAAATCTACAGTAGAGACCCTCACCTGGCAGGTGGGGAAAAATGCTGAAAACACCAAGCGTACTACTATACAACGAAATCATATGAAATCCGTAGGTGCCGACAAGAAGGATGAAAAAACTGATGACTCTAAAAAGCGAATTGCCAATAACAAGACTTCATGTATTCAAAGTGCCCTTTGCTTTTGAGATTTCTCAGACCTTTAAATCTTGCATCGCTTGGTCAAATCAATTCTGCCGAGTCATTCTGCAAACCAATATATTGGAGGATATTGGAGGTCACGACTTTTTTGGCTCATTAGTCATTTGTCTGCCCATGGCACTGAGTCTGCCACCTCACTAGCAACGCGCTGGCATGTGTGGCACCAAATGGTGCAAACGGTGCAGCTGAAGCAGGTTTGAAATGTGGAATAAACTATGTCGTGATCTGCTCTGATAGTCATTTAAAACACGGAGATTTCTGGTTCTGGTACTTGTAGCCGCTGTCAGAACAGACATGTTGATGGCTCATCCCAGGTTCAAAACGCAATTCAGCACTGATGGATATCCTTCGCACATATTTTGTGTGACATGGAGAGAATCCGTTTTCTTAAATTTCTTGAGCAATGCCAGGAGTCAGTGCACATGGTCAAGTTAATTACAGGTATAGGTGGTATGTTCATGGTGGGAATCCTTTTAATAGGCAATATGAATGCCTCTTGATGGATTCATGACTTCGATAGACAGAAGTCGCTTCTGGGTGTGGTCATACGCAAATCTTTTCTTTCCGTCACGTGCCGACAAAGAACTTATCAGATATGAATGCCCAGCAAGGCAAATATCTGAGATTCTCAGTAGGGCATGCGATCACTCCACCTGGCCAAGTGCTGTTCGGAACAATCAACCCCTGTCACAGAGGAAATGCAACTTTTAAAATAACATAAAATAACATATTGAACATCTTGAACATAGTTGATAGATGATAAACACATGTCTAATTGCGATCTGCCACTCTTCTGAACTCAGCCCAGAACCCAGCCCTTCTTGCACTTTGACTTCGTGCCTCAAAGCTTGTACTTCAGAGTTGGAAGGTCTGTCAAGTGGCTGTCTGAAACTAATTATAAATGCATATAATCGTATCATATCGATTCATATCGTATCTAAATATCATATTAACTTATTATTATGATAAATATAATTATATGAACTATTAATTATTATATGTATAAGATTGTAGAATATATATATATATGTTACATTATGTTACTAAGACCATCAATCATTGCCTGACCTCTGGGTTTGCGGCCGATCTCCCAAACTCCACAGAGCGGGTCCCAGGGTGTCTCCTCTCACCAGCCAAGCACGAGGCACCTCAGCAGCGTCACTGGAATCCTATGAAAAACGAAGAGGTATGGCATGAGATGGCATGAGTAATATGAGTATGACAGGATGATTTCTAGACACTTGGAACGTGCACAGTGCACTTCTGATTTGGAATAGGTGGAAATAGATTGAGAGTGAACTGCTGAGGAAACCACACAACGGACATCAACCCCACGAGGTTCAGAAGCGTCTGTCGTACACACCGCGCCTGCCCGACTGATCAAAGCGCAAATGTTGGAACTTTGCCGAAATCCGTTGAATTTTCGGATTATTTCATATAGTTTCTGGATGTGTCTATTTTCTTCTGGCCTAGTGCCACGTAGAGATCGCTTGGAGGGACTGGCCGCCACACATATAGGCCTTCTCCACCTGCACTGTGAAACGTGGAGACATGATTATCATGATTATATATATATATACGATTATCATGATTGTCATGCTTTTCTGATGTCATGTGATTTCTGGATATTTAATAATTATTTTGTTTAATGATATTGAATGGTGCTTTTGGTGGCAACAAACATGCACATCTGCACACACACACACATGGAACATCACTGACTATCACTGACCATCTGATCATCTTTGCTGGTACCTGGAGATGATCCTCCAAATGCATCCTTGGCAAACACGCTGACAATATCTGACAATGGCATGCAAAGGTCTAGTGATGTCTAGAAAAATGAACCCGGCCCTGGCAAAGTGACTTGAAGCAACTCCTGATTCTGGGCTCTACACTCCCAGCTCACCTTTTTCATCCACTTTCACACACTTTCAGCATCTTTCAGCTTATATACATTTATATATCTTGTATATTTGGGGACTTGGCAAGTCTTAGCATTCTTAGCATATTTCTTTTCTAGTGCTGAGGATGTTGAGGCTTGCACAGCACATGATCCACGCCGATCATGCCAAAGCAAACGAAAAGCCACTGGTCGCCTCAGGGCTCCGAAGCCCAAAGCTTCCGTGATGTTCCGAGTTCCGAGCAAGTTCCGCGTATTTCTGCGAGCTTTTATCGCTCTTTATCGTGCTTTCGAAATCTTTCGAACTTCAAACTTGTGTCCAAATGTGTCCAAATGATGTCCAAATTATTTCCCCAATGATCCAAGATGGAGATCCCTGCACTTCCCGGAAGCAACGGAAACGCGGTCTTTTTATTGGTATGCAAGATAATAGGCATTGTCTTGATGGTCTCTGTCTACTGTACATTGTTGGGGCATGTCAGAGAAGCCTGACGCACCAACTACAAACGCTACAAAGACACAGTTTGGAGATCCAAAGTCCTCTAAGAGCCTCTTAGAGCCTCTAAGCCTTTCAGACTGCCTTTCAGAGCTCACGCAGGATGCTAGTCAAAGATCGCTTCTCTTGTGCTGCTGCCTTTTGCAGCCCGTCCAGAAACTCAACAATCAATTTCAAGGATTCCCGAGCCTGTTCGATGTCTGCACAATCGGCGACCTTCACTCGCACCAAGCGTCTGAGCGCCACAGCTCTCTGCACGAGATCCTGTCGCTCGCGATCTGTCATCAAACCATCGAGCTCGCGGCTGCCCAGAGGTGCATCATGCGGTGCATCCACAGCACTGTTGGCTATGTTGGCTTGGTCTCCAGAATCAGTGTCTGAATTGAACGGCAGCAAAAGCCGAGACAAAGCTCCTTTGCGCATGCCTAGCTTCACTGAGTAATCATCTAAAATGTCCAGAAACTCCATACACCCCTCAGCAGTTCTGGCTGTGGCCAGGATAGTGCTATCGTCTGCAAGGGCTTCCAAGCCATCACGTAGCAGAAACTGCACCAAAGACCACTGCTGCTTCAGAGTTCCAATTCCAGATATTTCAGTGTTAAGACTACTGCTCTCGACTTCTGGGCTTTGAGGCCAAACCATTCGTGGTCTGGACCTATTGTAGGATGCCACGCTGAAGCCTGTGTCTCCTTGGCCATTGGGGCTGGCTTGCCGCCTTCCAAGCTGATCTGTAAAGTACACCATGTGCTCTTTGGGCGGCTTTGGTCGAGACTTCAGCCCAGCACAAATCGGCACATGCCGAGCAGCAGCTTCACGAGAAAACCTCCTGGAGCAGTGCGGGCACTGTTCCGTTGCGGTCAGTTCGGAGAGTCCCACGGCTGCTGCTATTCGACTGTCAAATGCACCGCTTTTGTGACTCGCTTGGCTCGCTGTGCGGCTCACTTCAGCTCCATCGCCGCCATCGCCGCCATCGCCGCCATCATCCAGAGCTTCGAGTCGCAAAGCTTGCGACTCCGTCGATTTTTGCCGATTCCGAGGATCTGGATCAGTCGCTGCCCAACCGCGATCTGCGCGATCTGCCTGCTTTCGTGAAGGCAGTCTGCAGCGACGATCCTGCTCCGGCCTGGCTAAATGTGGATTATGACTTTTCAGCAGCCGCAAGTAATGCGCAGGTGCATGGCAAGGCTCCTGTGCCATAATCTGTGAATATCTAAAGCCAAGTGTCACTTACTTCTTCTCAAAAGGGTCACTGATTTGTCTGGTTGTACATCGTCATATTATCACGTATCCTGAAAGTATCACTATGTGGAGAGTTTGAAACTAACCTCCGAATGTCCGTTGTGCTTCTGCAATGTCAAAGCATATCCAGTTTTTTGCCAATATAATCATTGGTTGAAGCACGGTGTTGTTGACCATTCTTGCTTTGAATTATTTTCAACTGTTCAATCTGTAAAGCAGCATTCTCTGTCGGAGAGGCCATGACCTCTCTCTCTCTCTCTCTCGCTGGAACGCACTGTTTGGAAAGAACACAGCAGCAAATGAAACAATTCACTTTTAAAAGCTGCAGTATTTAAGAGTAAACAGACCTGGCAGCCACTAGTGGAATACCAATTTAGTTCTTGAGTGTCTTAAGCCTCTTTCGCCCTTTGTTTTTGGACAGGTGCTCTGCAACAAATGCGAATCAAATCAGTGTCTGAAGTACGTGAAAATCACAATATAGTATATATGCCCTGCTCTGCAAATAGCTTCAGCATATCTTCATCAAGTTGCCTTACTTATTTTTATGATCGTCTCATATCATGTAATTACAACATATTCCCTTCTTCTTTACTAGTAATTATCATGAATCATAACCCTTAATAACATTTAATAACCCTTATCAAGTCAAAACTTGGCTCTGAGTTCATGAAGTCTGTCAAGTTGCGGGAGAAATCGTGACATCCAAGCATCGAGACCTGGAGTAGAGCGAGGAGGGAAGTAACATGAAGTAACTCAAAATGGGAAGCCGAACACCTATGAAAAAATATGAAGAAGAAGCCAAAAAACGTGTTTGAACATCCTCTGAACATCCTCTGAACATCCTTTGAACATCCTTTGAACATCCTTTGAACATGTTTGAACAGTCGAACAATGTCGAACATGTTATGTTCGGTAGAATCATGTGGAATAATTACATTGGAATACATTGGAATACCATAGAATACCTGCTGTATCATGACTGCGACCATGCCTAGACCAAGGCCAGCCCCTCTGGGAGGACTCTTTGCCAGCTTGATCTTAGCAACCAGACCTTGGTTAGACACTTCCACGTAAAGGAAGCCGTGGACAGCCGTGGACATCCGTGGACCTACAGGCTTGAGAAACTGTTCACCAACAGGAAATGATACAACATGATACAACGAAGCGAACGGCATGATGATTTTCAACGATGATTTTCAGTCCTGCCGTCCTGCGGTGTTGTCTTTACTCTGACCATTTGAATTGAGCAAACCATGGCACACCGTACCACACCACCAGTCATCGACACAACTTATCGCTCATGGCTAAGTCGCAGACATGTGTTTGGTGCATCATGGCCCTTTTTGCCAATGTCACCGAGAAAGAAAGGTCCTGGCAAGCAAAAAAAGTTAAAAGGAGGACAAGTACACACAGTACAGACTGTACTTCCGTAAAGCCATGGTGCTGAAGCTTTGATGACGTCCACGAAACAGGACGGTTTGGCGTCTCACCCCAGCACCAACCAGACTCCTGGAAATCACGGCAGTTTACCAAGGTAAACGGTGTCAAAGGCTAAATGAGCAGAGTTGTACAGTAGTATGTTGGTATGATTTGGACATATTTGGAATATTTTGGAATGCTTTTCAGTCCTGAGCCCCTGTTGGAAGGTATTTCCTCCAGCAGCGGCACCAGACTGGCACGATTCTCGGCTACAAGTACATGGACAGAGTGTGTGAGAGATTGTTCAGCATGCGCGAGTGTTCACTCTCAAACTCGCTTGAACCCACTGCGAAGTGCCCTTTCGCCATGATTTCGGATACAGTAGCCAGGAGTTCCCACAAGTGAGGATTCCATGTTGAAGCCCTTTATTGGTATTCGAAACATGTCGAAACAGCTCGCTGTAGTTTGTAGAATTGCCCACTTGTCCAGTGCATTCGCTGCCTTCAGGTCAGGCCGCCAAATACTGAAAGGGCGTGCCTGGGGATCATTCGCCCATTGGCCATCATTGACTATCATTGATCATCACTGACACTCATCATCGTTGCACAGCGAACCTATCTGAATGCAGCAGTCAGCCCAGCCCGCCTCCGTACCAGGGACCTTCTTGGAGCTCCAGACTTCCATCATGCGATCGTGTGGAACTATCTTGATTGCCCATCGGCCAACCTACCAAACAGCAAAGCTTAAGAGTTTTGAGCTTGGCATTGGCTACATTACATTATTTTAGAATCAATCAATGTCAATGTATCAGAAAAGGAAGACTTGATCTGCCATGATAAGACGGTGTGATTCCGCTATATACTATACTACATATACTACATAACTATATATATAATTATCGTAATCATTGGTATTCATGTTATGATCATTTATGATCACTCTGATTATTTTCATGATCTGTACAATATCCCCCTCAATCACAATAGCTTCATATTAGTTTAGGTCGAGATGGATTGGATCGTGAAATATCGTCAATTTCGAAGGCACGGTTGCCTCAAGATTGATCTGGGTTTCGGCCAATGTTGCGCTGGGGGAAGATGCCACCTCAGCTGAGTGCCCTGACGCCACGTGGGAACCAAACAAATTACGTGGAACTTCTTATCCTTTCGCCAAGGGACATCTATTGTGGCGTGGTGGTCGTCTTCATCGTCTTCAACCTTCAAATTGCATCGAAGTGAAATGCACTTTCGGGCTGCCGAACCCTCAAAATAAATCGAAGGGATGCAACTGATACAACGTACTATCTCGTCCTATGCTGATGCCCTGACATACTCTTACCATCTCTTACCATCTCTTACCATCTCTTACCATCTCTTACCTGAAATCATGATTTCTATTGATTTCTATCGATTTCTCATGTCTCGCTGAGGGCCATGCCAAGCTTCCAGGAACTGTTCCCATGAGCTTCACGAAGTTCTCCAGGCTCACCGACAAGTTCCTGGTGTTGCGTGCGACCTTCATACCTTCTCCACTGCGTGCCATCCGTGCGTTGCTGAGCAAAAACATCAGCGAATGTCAGTGACCCAGAGTTTCCATAGGGCCAAAGCTTGTCTGCAAGGAAGCTTTGGCGCTCGAACCTATGAACAGGCGCCGTGAAAATGCATGAATTCAAGAAAGTCATGCATCTTAGTTTGCTCAAAAATCAATGGCTCATCGGCTCATATTGTCCATGATTTCCGGGAGAATCGCTAGCAAACCAACACATTGAAGATGAATACCTAGACAGGACACTTTGCAGCTGCTAAAGCCAATCGTCCAGCTTCTGCTTGATCCAGAAGGCCAAATTGTTGAAGCCTCAGAACAGTTATAACTGTTATCGTTTCATTGTAGTCACTAGTTAAAGTGCTTGTTGGGGGGACATGTGGTTATCGTTTTCCGGATCTGAGCATCTCTTGCGAGACTCGCTTGAGCGACCGGCCGACCAGCACTTGCTGGGTGCGTCTGAGCTTCCCACCCCTGGGCTAGTTCGTGGACGCTCATGTGCAGCGACTTCCGCCCAGCCTTGGGTCCCACGGGTCATCAGGTCGTCACCACTTCAATGCCATCTCCTCTAATGTCCCATGACTTTCTTATTGTTTCTGTTTGTTTCTCACATTTTCTTTCTGTGCCTGTGACATGCTGTCATGGCACAAACTAAACGGGGCTCTTGTAGAAATATAGAAAACCAGTGAAAAACAATGAAAAGCAGGCAAAGTACTGTAGATGAGTCGATGAGCAATTGTAAGTGCTTGCTCTGCACCTCGCACCTGCAGAGCAAATAGTTGCTTGGCAGAAGTGCCTCGACGCCGGAGGACAGCCTTGACCTTTACCAGCGGCATTTCGAGCTGATCGCAAGATCAAATGTGCCAATGTGATAGCAGTAGCGCGTGATAAACCATGATAAACATTGAATAAACATATTGATAAACCATGGTAAGCCTTTGTGCCAGTGCGACCATGTGCGACCCACCTTCGTGATAGAGCTCTCCAAACGTGCCTGGACACCACCCAGCGACTCAGCTGCTACCCGGCTCTTCCTTTTCTTTTCTCGAAGGAAAACACGCTTAAAACTTAAAACCAAAAACAATTTTCAAAAACTGTGTTTAAACTTAAACTCATTAAAGAAATCCTGCACCTTGTAGCGTATGGATGGCGGAAGTAGCAAGGCTGAAACTGAAAGGGATGGCACCTCAATTCTAAGTTCCAACTGGAAGCAGTGTCTGTGCAGAAACCGTGCAAACGTATGCTCTGTCAATGTTGCACTTTGTATTGGATGATGCAGTGGACGTGGATAGAATGCAATTGCATGGTGAAGGCTTTTGCAAGCTGTAAGCTCATAGCAGGACGTGCTTGTGCTCGACGCCGGCACCGGCGCACATGCTCCCACCAATCCATGCGCCTTGCAATGGTTGAAGCATGCTGAAGCTCTACTCCAGGAATCTCATTGGACTTTCCTAAAACATCCTAAAACAACAAGAATCACGAGAGACAGCCTAGCAGCCTAAGACCCAAGCTCGTCATGCGGACTCTTGATGTTGAGGTCAACAGAACAAAGCTCTCGCGAGCTAAAGGAAGCCTGCCCGTGAAATTGCTTGAAATCGCTTGAAACCCTAAATATGCCGACTATTGCTGACTTCTTTTTGGCCAGTGAGTTTGTGATTGGATTCATTGGCATAGAACAACAATCCAATGGCTTTATGTTTGTTTCTGGCTCCCGAATTCAGAGTGCTGCCTCCGAATCCACAAACCGGCAAAGCTGCGCTGCCTTTGCAGCCAATGCATTGGTTGGCACAAGCGTCGAGGTGTTGTGTTTCAGACTGCAACTATTTTATACTATTTATTAGGATGATGCAACATGATGCAACGGGGTCATTCTGCAAGCATCATTACTCCCAGCTTAAGTTGGCACCCTACAGCATATTACAAAATAATATAATAATATATTACAATTATTTGCAATTATTTACGTGTATATATATAATTATATACATATATAAATTATAGATTGCCAAAGGAAGCTGAGCTTCCCTGCTGCATATGCTTGAAAGGGCGGCCCCAATGAGAAGTCATTGCTGGTGTCCAAAGGCTGATTTTCCAGCGCTGAAGGCGATCGCCTGGAAGTCACAAACTCAATCGACCAATGAACTCCTAACAACATTAACAACTAGATACAACTAGCATGCGAGTCTACTTTGATGTTCGCACACCTTTCTTGTCCAGGAATTTGTTCTACTTTTTCTTTCCAACCTGAGGCAGCAACAGTGCAATTCCCATTGGAAAGGGTGGCCGTAGGTGCAGTACCTCACAGAGCATGCAGCTCACGGAAGTCCAATGGTAGCATGTCCGCAGGTAGCAAGACTCCTTCTTGGCTTCAGACAGCGCGTAAATGCCTTGAGCTGATGTGGTCACTTCCCACATCTTCCCATCTTCCCACTTTCAGTCTTTCCAAGTGATATGCTTCTTTGCCAGCAAGTAGGCAGGCGTTGCTGTCGATTGCTCGAAAATCTAGTTCTCTCACTACAAATGAAACTTGAGCTTCATCATGACTATGCTTACAAGCGTGAAATGGCTAGAACACCCTTGGAAATTCACTGACAAACACTTCTCCAAAGCATCCAATAACTCTATACTTCTAACCGTGGTGGCCGAGCGGCTCTGCTTCGATGAGAGACACCAAACAGAAATGTCGTCCGGGCTGGACGGGACACCTGAGCGATTGCTATCTGTGACACCATGTGATACCATATTAAGCCATATTAATATTTTAAGCCATATTAATATTGCTGTATGGAAATTGCAGCATAGCATGCCTCGTCGGCCTAGTTTCCACATGAAATTGCAAATCACCAGACTGCGCCCTTGTCTGCAGTCGAATTCGCACCGGTGCATTGCTCAAGGTGAATGCAATGAGGATGCTGCACTGGACATTCTGCTGCCACAAATTGCTTCAGCTCGGTGACACTCCTAGCAGCGCTTTCAAAAACCCATGGAGCAGAAGCGTGAGCGGATTGTCAAATATTGCAAATAGTCCACAACCACAGGCAACATCATGTAATATCATGTAATCATATGTAATTAAGAAAAAATAAGTTTGAGTAATTCTTGTTCATTCCTAAACATGACCTACGTGCTAGTCCTCGTACAATGTTTCTTAAAATTGCCAAAGCTCCTTGGCAGTCTCAAATCGCCACCTATGCCGGTTGAAGGCGACAGGTGCAAGCCTGAAGCGACATGTCACTTTGTGACATGCGGTGAGTCGATGTGAGTCGTGAGCATGAAATTTGCTTTGAACATCTTTGAAATACAAGTACTGGATATTACATGATATTACTGGATAGTACTGGACAGTGGACCAAGCATGACCAAGCCCCAGGCATTCCAATAGTGACTTTGCTTGTGCTTCAGTCAAGTCCTGGAAAGAAAAGCTGCAAAAGGATGCAAAAGGAATGAAAAGGATAGCGACGGCAACTCTTTGAAATTCTTTGAACATGCTTGGACTACACCAATTGGTTCCTTGAATTCAATTCATAAATCATGATTCCCCAGTCCTCAGTTCCATCCAGTTCGCAAGCGCTCACAGCAGCTTGAATGGCTTCTTCAGGTGTAACACCCTGCAAAAGCTAAAGACTCTCGAATGGAAACGAGCATCCGCGACTATCACTCGTGTGGTTTGCTTTTTCCCTGGGTAGTGTCTTCGAATCATTCTAATCCAAGAATCTCCACTCCACAAGAGTTTCGCTACGGGCGTCGAACATGTTCTGCGGCCTGAAGCTGCTGCCACATATCTTTTGTGCGGCCTCCTGGTGCCTGTCACACTGCGCAAGCAACGCGTGCAAACAAACATCCGGTACTTGCGAACCTAGTGGACAAATTGCACCATATTCAAAGTGAGAGTTGGCTCTCCGCGTAAACAGTACTGGGATATACTGAGAATGCAGCCCACTCCACCAACATGATGCTGTTCTTCAGTCTTCGCACCTAACCATTTCAAAAAAGCAATGCAACCCGTGATCACCTGATATTACCATATATTACCTGTGTAAGCTGCGGTATCCTCCAACTCTGCTTTCCTAGGGCACATGCAGTTTTCAGTCGCCACTGCTGCCGAAAGTAGTTCCTTCGGGTTGGACGTCAACAAAATTCAGAAATCATGGAAAATGTGGCGGCACTCTGGCAGGCCAAATTATTGAAGAATGTTGAAGAAGTGTCTCTTCGCTTGGCAGCAGCATGCTTCAACTTAGCCGGTGTGACTGCGATGCCAAAAACCAGCGTGGAAAGCCCAAGCACTTTTGCGCCTGGCAAAGGGAGAATGGCCAGCCCATGCCAGCATACAGCTCAAAAATGCTCAAAAGCAAAAGTCATGAGGAGTCATGCATAGTCATGCTATACACAATTTTGATCAAATTTGATCAAAATTGCCAGACCTGTAACAGCTTCCCGTTGAAGACTGAAAGTCCATCACCTGTGCTGAGGCCCCAGGATTGGGTCTTGACGGTCCCAACAACATGAACCAGCCTCCGTTTCAACAAACTCTCCATGCCACTATGCCATACTCCCCCCACATCCCCAACACCAGGGAGCGCACAGCAGGCGTAAAAGGCCCCACTACTATCATTCAACTTCGGTTCATGTGAGAGGATCTCTGGATTCCACGGTGTTTCACCTTGCATGAGACAAAGCAGGAATGCGCAGGGAATGCGGAACACCATGGAACACCTCAAAGAAGTGCTAACAATTACGATCTCTCGCAATGTCAGTAGACTGGTTCGAATTATATAAACACATTCGAACAATGTCTAGAAAAAACTCTTCCTGCGTGCCCTCGTCATCTCGTTATATGATCATGGTCTGCAGACAAGTCATTGAACAAGTCACCCTCATCTTCGCGGGAGTACTTCTGCTCCAGCGGAGCTTCCTGGGCAAGTGCTAGTGCTGACAGAAGTCAAACGCTTCCAACTTGCTTGTAGAGTCTGTGCGAGTCTGTTTGACGAGTGTTTGACGGCTTGAGTTGTGTGCCTCTTCATCCTCTTGTTCAACCTCCTCTTCCTGCTGCTGTTCTTCCTCTTGTTCCTGCTCCTGTTCCTCTTCTTGCTCTTCTTCCTGCACCTGAAGGAGGCTCGTGTTGGCTCATGGATTCAACAGCCCCAACTTCGCTCATTGGTGAAACTAAACTCCACGGCGTCCACTGTGCAGTTCGCCCACCTGCTCCTGGTCCATCTTGGAACCTGCTCCACGTCGGGCCTTTTCCGGAGCACATCCCTTTGGATGATTTGGATGTGGACTGGAACAGCAACTGCAGCAATATGTACTGCCACAGTGAATTCTGAGTTCGCCAGGCCCGCAATTGTCTTGTCAGACCATCAGCCTCAAGGAAGAAAGAAGACTTGAAATAATCTCCGATCCAGAACAAATGCAAACATATGCAAAAACAACTAAACACCAAGGTCATGTTAGGTCAGGGTCGTGACTTAACACCAAAGTCATGAAAACACTGAATGATGAAACTACTAGTAGTATCTAGTAACCTAGTAGTTCTGTGCTGTGCCACTTAACAGGCTAATAATGGCATTATGTTCTACTCTAGTGAGACACAGTGAGACATACAATCCACTGACTTCAACATGGGATCAACACATGGTATGCAATAAAGTGTAGCACAGTCGTTCCTTAGACCCCTCTGATGTGCCTCCGCTATAAGCTGCTTTCCGCTCTGGTTGGCCTTGCATCTGAAGGTCCCATGATGTCTCATTCTCTCGTTGTCAAGTGGCTTTTGTGGGTTTCAGCTCTGCGCTTCTGGTGTTATCCAATGCGCATTGGCCTGAGCTCTCAGGAATTCTCAAGACACTGAGCATAAATTGACACCTGGAACAGTCCTGGAACCACTTGACATGACAATTAGGCACCACACCCGAAGTCTTTCTGACAACCTTTCACCCAAAGTCCTCTCCTGTATTCCAGTAGCACGCATATTACAGAGAGATTGAGCATCCTTGCTCAATATATTCCCATAGCCATACACTCCTACACTGTGGTAAACGAAATCCAACAAAGTGACGGTCTGGCAATTCCTCCACAAGTGGATCAGGATCGTTGGGAATGACCTCAGCAGATATGGAATAACATAAATAACTGAATGACTAGATATTGATAGATATTGACTAGTAACGAGGCAGGAGTGTCACAAGCATCTTGCTTGCACATGTGCAATTTTGAAACACGTCGAACTGTGCGACAGTTCACAAAACCTGGATGACACTAAGATGTCCAACATCTTCTCGTGGGGTTCGAAGCACAGTCAAGCTTGCAGAGACTCCCAATCCGACAGCTGCTTGCAAACCCTCAGCGTGAACCAAAGAGTATCAAATGCGCCATCCAAATCTTGCCAATAAAATGAGTTTCATGGAATTTCCTTGAAATTCAGCTGAATTTTCCACATCATGCAGCATCTCTGGTTGATTCATCACCGGTGTGAACTTTGCATCGGCCTCCCCGCGGCCCTGTACAACGGCCCATGCTTTGCTCCTCGCGAACTTAGGACGCTGAAAAGTGCAAGGCTCAGCAAGGCTCAGCAATGCTCAGCAAGGCTCAGCAAGGCTCAGCAAGGCTCAGCAAGGCTCAGCACAACCCACAGCACAGTGCACAATGCATTGCTGGACAAGATTGGCTCCTCCAGAGCGCTTCGACATTCTGCTCGCACAGGAGCGCAAACTGCTTGATATCACTGTCCAGAGTGTTGCATCCTTCCAATCACAATAAAAATGCAACAGGTATAGCAGGTAGCAAGATGTGCAATTCTGTAGGTTTTCTAATGTTTTCTAGGTCGTCTTCCATCGCAATGCCTGTCCAACGAAGTGCTGCTGCGAGCTCTTTGTTGTGCTCGATACTATTTTCCTGGCTTGAATTAGATCCTTGAAGATACAATGGAAGACATGACATAAATGTCAAAAAATGTCAAAACATGTGCAAGGACCTAAAAAGAAAATCTGGTCAGCAGGAAGTCTGTCTTTGCAGGACCAAAAGGCCAAGTCTTGCCAGAGCAACCGTCCAATGTGCAGTTTGAAGCCGTGGAACTTGCGGAAAGGATGTAGTTTCAGCAACTCTGGGCTGAAAGAAGTCAAACTCCTTGAAGCATCTTCAATCAGTGAAATGTACAATGTCCAATACTGTCCAACATGTTCGATTACGAAGTGCCTGTTAGGTATTGATTGACTGCGTGCAAGTGGCCGATAACGAGTCCAATCCAGAAGAGAGCACCGGAGGCCTTTGTCGACAAATTGCTGCCATGGTCCCAGTGACATCAAACAGTGATAAGCAGTGTATCCAAATGATTCCTGTATCAAAGCCTATCAAAGCCCAAGATGATGCAAAACAAAAGACATTTAACAATATTTAACACATTTTAAAACATTTTAAACTCAGATCAGTATTATAATCAGTTCACCGGCGCAAGCGCGCGTAGCTACTTTCAAGATCTTTCAAGATCATGCAGTTCTCAAGATGGGCCACAAGCCATGAGACAAAACTCCAAAGAGATCACGCAAATCTATCAGGATCTATCAGGGTATCAGGCTGCTGTGCAAATCCAGGACTTTGCAGGACTGGGCCTCAGCGGCTGTTGCAATTGACATGTCAACTGGTGCCTACCAAATTCCACATGCAACGTCAATGCAAAGGTTCAAGCCCAAAGAGATCAAATCCTCGTTGATATCCAAACCTGTGGACATGAATTTGCACACAAACGCTATCCTGGGATGTATATTTATACTGTATCAAGCTGAATCTCAGGCTAGGCCAGGCTGATTTGGTGCTGACCGACTGATCTGGTAGTGCTAATTCATTCTGATTCACACTAATTCGCCTTTTCATGCCTTTTCTTGATTCGAATTGTCGAGTCTGAAGGAATCCATAGTCGAATGCAAAATGCAGTGGGACCAGAAGGGTCAAGAATGTACAACGTCCTACACTGCATGTGCCCGGCACCTTGCGAGCCAGCTGGCTGCATGGGTTGCACTTGCAGCATGGGTTCCATGGGAGGGGCGACTTGATCTGCTGCCTGTGTACCATCGAGTGTTGCTGAGATCACCAACAGGCAATGCAAAGAGATGCGAGTCATTGTAAGCCGAATATACGTATCAAGGATAGGATGGGAACACACTCATAACTCATAGAGTAAATTCATGTAATTTCACCAAGGGACTGCGATCAGATGTCGAATTTCTGGAGGCACCAACCTCTACGTAGTGGCACAGCAAGATTCGTGTGAACACGCATCGTGGACTATGACTGCCACGAGTGCATCACAGTCTGGTTGCTTGGAAAGATCACACAAACTCTTTCGGAACCTTTCAATGCAAAAATCCTGCGGTCGCTGCAAAACAAATTGTCCAATTTCATGCAAAGTCAGCGTGCAGGGTCTCAAAGAAGCCTCAAGAACCATTCAGGTTCGATTCTTCTGAGTCCAGCAGTACACACTGTATGAATTGGCAGATATTTGCAGCATGTTTTGTTGAATTATTTGGCGACCAGCAAGTAAGCAAATTTCAAATGGATCGAAAGATCAGAATATTTCAAGAATTCTGAGATGGTGAGATGTGAGACGGTCAGAATGACCTGAGTGACTCAACGCAACCGTGGAATCCCGTGGATGAGGTGCACAAAAGGAAGTCAAAAGGCAGAATACAAAGATCAAGATGGATGCAGCCTTGAGATTTCATTGGCCCCAAAAGCGTGCGCTTCAACATCCTGCTGCTTTGGCTGCCTCAACAATCCGGACCTCACCATTTCAGCTTGCCGTCAATGTTGTACTTCTTCAAGAGGGAAGCATAGTATGGCTTCAACTTCTCAACATCTGGAAGAGCATCACCCTTGGAGTAGAGATCGAACTTGTTGAACTCCTTGATCCATTTCAAGGTCTCTGCATCCTCTGGGCACTCAAAGTGGGTGTATGCACGCTTGTCATGCCAGGGATAGAAGGAGTGAAGACGGATCATGTTGAGGCCACATTCCGGAAGGGTGCACCCGTTGAACTTCAGCATCTGGTACATGTACTCATCGTGCCCCCAGGAGAGCATCAAATTGCTGATGCCGCAGCCAGGTTTGTAGATGCCAAACTTGCTCCCATAGATTGGGTGATTGTAGTCAGGGTTGGCCTGGAAGGACTCAGGGAAAACCACTGCATCTTCGGCAAAAGCACATCCCACCGGAAAGGTGTCCCCGACAACTGCCCACTGCTCCAGGATGTCATCTCCAGCCATCTTTGGCAATGCCATGACTTTGCCCATGTCATGGAGCAAACCAACCAGGTGGAACCAGTCATATTCCTCCCCTGGCCACTGCTCTCGAATCCTTTCGGCGGTCTGAAAGTCATGAATGCTGTTGGGGATGTCCACATCCGGATCAGAGTCATCAACTAGCTCATCCAGCAGTTCAATTGCTTCCATGATGGTATACTCACCCTTGTCAAATTTCATCCACTTCTCACGCATGCCCTTCACAAATGCCACAGTCTGATTGATGTGCATGTCAGAGTAGGTCTTCTCAACTGTGCTCTGGCGAGTCGACGACTCATAGTTTCGGTAGGTGCCACCAAACATGTTCTTTTCCGAGAACGGTGCAACAGATGAGACGTCTCCTGCATAGCCACCAGCTGGGACAGCTACGAGCGCCATGATAGTAGACTGCAACAAAGACGACAGAGCCACGGAAGCTGTTAAGCCAACACTTCGAACATAAATCAAAATCATCCAACGGTTGTAAAACATGTTGCAACACGTGGAAACTGTATGCAGACTCCAACAACATGACATCACTAAGTATTCCTCACACTCAGAAACAACGATCAAGATCTCATTTCTGAGCTGCACACAAGTGGAGTGTTTGGGCCTCAGTAACAGTCAGTAGCTTAAATGGAGGGCTCAACGAGTTCCGTGTCCAGGGCGCTTTTTTTGTTGACATTCACCATATGACAAAAGGATTGCGAGAAGGCAGAGTGGACTATTCTAAACATCTCGACTTTGAAAACGGTTCTGCTGGAATCCACTGGAAAATCCTGCATAGCACTGCGTAGAGTCTAGGTGCCCTGCCCCAGGGCCAAGACCACGCATCCGGAACGCAGCCTTTGGTCATTCAGCACCAGCACCATGTCGAAAAACAGAATTTGCTGCCAAAAGAAGTTCACCAAAAATGGAAAGGGCAAAGGCTTCTGGGTACATTTGCAGGGTAGCTAGTAGATTAGATTGTACACAGTTTGTGCTGGTATGGAACGCCCAACAAGACCCAAGAACTTTAGCAATCAGTCTGACACGGTCTACAGTGATGAAATGAACAAACACATATAAAAAAAGTTATCGTGGGAGTTTGAACAACATGCAGGAAGAGAAAAGCAGCATTGAAAGCTGAAGCGGCAGGGGCAAGCCAAGTCTTACATGCCAAGGGTATCAACAAACAGGGCGGGCAGTGACAAGAATCAGCAAGGACCAAGAACTCATAGTCATAGAAGAATGTAGAAGGATGTAGAAGGTATCCTACCAGGTATCCAGTTGATTCGGAAAAGCCATGCCAGTTGCCTGGGAGGTGCTGGCAATATGTAATACTCAAAGTATTCGTCGCAAGTAGTATTGATTAATCAAGAAATGGTTAGTATATGTTAGTATTGATTACTGTAGTTTTATTTTTAAGTTGTATATATATAATCAACAATAATATGTAGCGAATATTAGTCAACATGGCTGACTATATTGTTTGCATGAACCTGGTCTGACTATGAGTGAGCGGAGCTTGGGGCACGACTTGGTGGCATGAAGCAGGAAAGTGACAGGACTTGCACTACAATGGCATACAATGGGTCATTTAATCCGAGGGATAACAAGGCCAGGCAAGGCGAGCCAGTGCGGTGAGAATTATCAGAGTATCAGATATTATGAGATAGTATCAGTATCACTCTCAAACAGTAGGAGATAGGAGGAGATAGG
>Ga0126342_10002481_pt1 | contig 28834 bp, 16 predicted proteins | sample Cyp1metagenome_FD_92528 | JGI IMG/M metagenome (GOLD analysis project Ga0126342, IMG submission 92528) | Coral microbial communities from Lord Howe Island, Old Settlement Bay, Australia - Cyphastrea 1 metagenome | ecosystem: Host-associated > Invertebrates > Cnidaria > Coral ... | reverse complement strand
CCACAAAACCACGAAAAAACACAGTGTTTCGCGACTTTCCTACCTTTTCGCGCACCTGCATCTTCTTTCTTCTGATCTTTTCTCTTCTGACTCTTCTCCCTGCTGACTGCTTTTTCATCTCTCAATATTGTCGGAAGTTTGACTTCTAAACTTCACCTCCATGAGTTGGGATATAACCCAACAGTCAATGGTGAGATATCCCACAAAAAAGAAAAAACTTATTAGTGGAACATAGCCCCAAGATGCCCCAAGTGTTCCGAAATCCACTCGTTTAAAACCTCATGGTTGCAAAATTGCCTTAAGACAATATATATCTGGTTGGTGGTTTGAACCCCTCCGAAAAATATTAGTCAGTTGGGATGATTATTCCCAATATATAATACAATGTGGGGCCCCACAGTTATAAGTTGGTTTATAAATCCCATTAACTATAGTTATTTCCGTATCATAAACCATAGTTATTGGTCCGAACCCCTAGTGTTTTTAACATTTTGACTTGGAAATGTGCTTCGCGCCACAACGGCGTGCACTTTTTCGACATCTGAACTTCCAAAAGTGGTCCGACCATGGTGTGTTTTGTACATTTTGACTTCGAAATGTGCTTCGCGCCACAACGGCATGCACTTTTTCGACATCTCAGCTTCCAACTTCCAAAAGTGGTCCGAACCTGGTGTGTTTTGTACATTTTGACTTCGAAATGTGCTTCGCGCCACAACGGCGTTCACTTTTTCGACATCTCAACTTCCAGAAGTGGTCCGACAATGGTGTGTTTTGTACATTTTGACTTGCAAATGTGCTTCGCGCCACAACGGCGTGCAATTGTTCATCTCGGTCGATGTCTCCGCCACATGCCTCGCTAACTTTGGACCAACTACCTGTATCCGACATGGCCTTGCTTGGAGGTGGGCTCTTGATTGCACTCCCAACACCAACATCACTCTGGGAGCTGGGGGCCCTCCAGTTCTCAGGGAGTGGCTCCTTCCACTTGTAGGGGGATGGAGGCGCCTTAAACTTGATGTCTTGGGACATAGCACCTGGGTCAGACGCGGATGAGCCAGGCAATCTAGGTGGGGGAGCTTTCTTTCTTGCCGGAGCTGGCATCGGGGGTTGATACTGTCTCTTCAACTCAGATGTGTCCACGTCATCGTATGCTTCGAAAAACGGGAGGTCCGGAGCATCAGCCGACTCAAATGCCTCCTCGAGCAGAATTTTCCTCTCCATAGGTCTCGACAGAATACGCTTGGCAGCATCAGCAACGTGCTGCCGAATCCCTGTCCTGGCCAGGGCTTGCTCAATGATAGCACCAAGCCAAGTTCTCTCAAAGCCCAAGTAGCCCGCCCCATGGAATGTCAGGCTTAGCTCATTACGGAGGTACCGCCTAATGATGGATGTGTGATCTGGGCTCGGAAGGGTTGGGTTTCCCCATCGATCTTTTGCAAAGTGAGTTGGACCCAACGTTGATGACCACAGCTTTGCGAAATCAGAGATTGCCTGCCCACAGGGATTTCGTCAACGGGGGCCCCACATTGTACAAATCGAATGAAATCGGTAAATCCAGCAGAACAAATCGCCGTTTGTTTGTCGACTGCTTAAGGTTGATATTGGGAAACCCCCGACGGTTTAAGGAACGTTACATATCATTATATATCTATCCACTATAATCATAGATATTTTTAGGTAATCATTATGTATATATCATTGTATATCTATCCACGGTAATCCCCAATAGCACAGGTGGTATAACTCCCTATTTCACAACCAATGAGCCAGGATTTTTTTAATGGCTCATATGTACATGTAATATGTACTGTGGGTGGAAAAAATCCTGTACCACCTTGGATGTTAAAACCCTATAAATAGTGGGGTAAAGCATCTATCAACTGGTGCAGGATTTCGCAACCATGCACAGTATGTTCCAGTAAAAAGTACCCCAAGCGTCTCTCTTCTCGCCCACGCACGCAAAGCCTTCTTCCAGGCTTGCGGTGGGACTCCAGACCTGCCACAGAAGCAGCACCTGGCCGTCCGCAACGATTGGCAAAGCATGGGGAAGGTGGCAAAGTTGGCAAAGATGGTGTATGAACGATGTCATCCCCAAATGAAGAGTGAATGCCTAGCAATTGTTGATGATTTCCTTCATCTACTTGGGGATCCGGGATAACTATATATAGCTATAACATGCTATAACATGCTATAACATGCTATAACTGTTGAGTTTATGGTGATTCAATATAGTTAGATGGGCTGATATAAATCTTGTAGGCACTACTTTGTACCTTTATTGTGAACGAAAATGGCTACATTGGGGTCATTTTCGGCTGTAAACCTTGGTAAATCTTGGATAATCCGAGCAAGGAGACCTGACTAACTGGGGTTATTAACCATACATTTTGGATGGTGGCTGAGATTTTGGATGGAGCCTGAAAACCAGGATGTATTGAAAGTTTAAGGATGGACCAATATTTAAGTTTTAAAACCAGGATTCATGATTCGTATTCAAACTTGCGCACTATCCCAGTTGGGTTCTCTCAGCGATGTGAATGCTTTGTAGCCGCTGCGGAAAAGGGATCAAAAGGTAAGCCCAGAAGCAACATGCGGTTTGATTGTAGTTCAGACCTAATGGGCTATCATGTCCCTTTTCTTGGCAGATTTGTGCCCCTATCCAATAGAAAGCTTCTCCAAACCTGTTTGGGAACTGGATTAAAGAGCTACCTATAAAACTATAAAACTACTCACCCGCAAATCAGACGAAGTTCAACGTAACACCACCCAAACTCCAAAGATCTGAAATCCTCGGCCGCAAACTTTGACCATTTGACCCACCACTGAATCCCTCAGATCCGCTGCTCCCATGGCACCGTCAGGAGCAGCGGCGCGGCCCGCGAGCGACTCCACTTCATGGCGCGGCCCGTCGCCGGTGTCGCGGGACGAGACTTGAGTGGCCGCAACGCTGGGCCGGCTGGGAAGGATTGTTGAGTTCCAGCGAGGAAGATTTACACATGTTTTCAGTGTTTAATATTGTTTGATCATGTAAAAAATATTCTACACCAACAAAAATACAGCGTTCAACCAACTGCAACAAGTAATCATATGAGTGGCGGAAACAAAAAACAACAACAACTACTACTTACTACCTGCAGTGGACATTGCCAAAGTGGGTGGTCCCCTATCGGCTGTGAAAGTTCGTACTTCCATGCTATGTGTAAAAAATAGGGTATCGGTAAGTGGGCGGTCCCCCATCGGTTGTGAAGGTTTTCACACAAATTTGAAAATTCCAAGTCCACTTCCTATCACTTTAGTTTTCCGCCGCTAATTTTGTCGGTTACTGATATATGATATATGTATATACGATTAAACACACATGGGTTTTGAACATATAAAGGTTGCAATTCTCATGTTCTGCTTGACAAAATTGCCTCATTTGGCTCATCATATGTCCACAGGGTACTCAATTCCAGATCCTCTTTTGTTGTGCTCGATTTTGCAGATCCCCAGTTCTCCTGATTCAAGTTTATGTTTAACTTGCAGTAGAAAGTATGTATACATATATCCAGCACTACTGATGGCTTCTCTCTCATTGCGACACCGGACCTTTTGTGTTTGCACATCACCCCAAAATGCAGAGATTCGCTGCTTGGAACGGGACCAAACCACAGGACGTCCCCCAATTACCCGACCTATCTACGGCATTCTACGGACCTGCGAATATGCTGGATTCAAGACATAACGGATATATGCAAATATTCTACCTACTAGGGGGGTACGTTGATATTATAATGCATGCGCCATTATTCGAACTAGATACCATGAAAACTTACCACGATTAGAATTTTAGTAGTTCTTTAGTATTAATCATTCATTGTTACTATTCACATGGAAGTTTCCTAAAATAGGGGTACCCTACAAATCATCCAAAAATAGACCATGACTTAATATTTAAGCCCATGGTTTTGGGGAAAACCCCATATAACCTAGGAGCTATATCCCATCTTACAGGGGTGTAAACCCTTTTTATATATACATATGCTGATGGTTAATACATTAATTAGGCATATGGCTATGCATCAAAAATTAAGCCTTTTAGTGGGCCACAAGTTTTAGTATATATACTGATATTAACCATCTACATCCATGTATTCATTTGGGGTACCCAATTTTGAACCATACCCACCTGCTATATGTATCCATTTACCCCATAAAGCCGTCTCCAACACGATCTTCGCCTGGAGTTCCTGTAGCGCTTGATGCCATTCCTGCAGACAAAAAATGTAATCCCTGTGGGTGGGAAAAAATGATGTTCCTATATGCATGTCCGTATATGTTAAACACTACTACTTATATCTATATTTGTGCGAATATATACTGTATATATATATGCATGTATGTACATGTGTCATCATATATCTACATAGATGACATTGTCTGAAAAATTGAACCAGATTTATTATTGATTCTATTTCCTGTGTACAAACCCAACGTCTCCATAACAGGGAAAGGAAAATGTTTCTTTGATATCCTCCATGATGAGGCAAAATTGTGTGTGTATATATAACCTAAATAAATGTCAGCTACCCATCCAACAAAAGGTTGCAAGTTGCAACCGCACTTTTTGTGGGTGTTACGTCAAGACTGAAGAATACACAAACCAAGTTGGATATAATCTTGTGGATTCTTTTGGATATATATAATTATACTGTATATATGTATATAATACACCATCAGATATGATCTAAGTAGCTCTATACATAATATATATATATATAATACACACACACGTATTCCATAAAATGGGGATGGGTCAAAACCTATTACTGCCATATTTTGGTGATTTTTCACAGGCATAAACCATCTATTTCCCCAGGGTACCAGGGCTTCCAGACAGCTCGAGCTTCGCGCAAGGCTTGACTCGTCATGGCCTGACTCTCTTGGGTCTCCAGAAGTTGGTTGAAATAAAAAGGCTTAGCCAACATAAAGAGGGACATTACAACAATTTATAGTTGGCAAGTTGACATATAGTTTTACAATAATTTAAAGTTGACATATAGTTTTACAATAATTTATACTTGGCAGATAGGTTTTTTTTCGATTGATTTAGCCAAGTTGGTTGAGCGATGAAATATCAAGAGTAAACATAAACCAAGATACATTTGTTGGTGAAAACCCTGCTGGATCACCTGGTTTCGTCAACCCCCAAGTTGGCGCCACATTTTCTTTGAGCCTCATAAGATGGAGTCCCAAATCGTCAGCGAAGTTGCTTGATATATGTACAGTAGGTGATTTCTATATGCTTTATGTTAGTGATACCCTCTGGTAAACTAACATAACTGTGGAAAATCACCATGTTTAATAGGTAAATCAACTATATCTTTTATAGTTATTTTTCTTTACCAGAGGGTATTACCAATTCACTGTAGTTAATGGGGAGTGTCAATTTTGATTTCTGACTGAATCATCCTTGCCCACAACAAAAATCCCGCTTGACTCGTCCCATCGTCCCATTCTTTTGGGAATTTGACCAAGCCCAGTTCCAATGCTGAAGATTTGCCGTTAGTGTTTTTTTGGTGCTTGGATAAACCCACAAACTCTGAGTGTCTCCATCATAAAATCCATGTTCCTCAAATTGAATTTCTGTCATGGAAAGCTCAACCTTGTCGGATGCTTAGACTTCAACGGGAATTCCAGGATCCTAAAATGGAGGTACTGTACCATATTGTTGGCCATATTTTGTGGTGATATTCACTTCCATAGGCCTGAACAATAGGCCACAAAAATATATGGTAGCTACCTCCATTTTAGGATCCAGAAATTCCCATTGATAAGATGGTTTATAAACCCCATTATATAGCCGCTGGACCCCATTATATAACTATAGCTATTTCCGTATCATAAACCATAGTTATTGGAGTTACCCTCTGGTAATTTAACATAGCTATTGAAAATGACCATATATAGTGGATTTTCCCATTAAAAATGGTGATTTTCCATAGCTATGTTAAATTACCAGAGGGTATGGTCACCAATAAACATTGAAGACTGGGACGAAATCCTCATCCACCGCTTCTCAACGTCCGAAACGTCTGCGGGGCGGACATCGTCACCAGTGAGGCTCAGCCAGTCGGCCTCGCCTGGGCGACCATCATGAGTTGTTGGCTAGGTATATCCCATTCTATAAATATGCTAGGTATATGTATATATATCCCATTCTATAAATCGTCATACTTTTTCCCAGACTCTCCGAGTATTTTTCGCTCTGATGCTGGTGAGATCCGTATGCAATGACTATAATCCAACATAATTATGGCAACACCATAATATGATTATAATATGGAAATAGCCGTTTCATTGAAAATGGAAATGACTGTATAACAATGACTGATGCTGGTTCCCACTTTCAATGGCCGACCATTTCCCAATGAAACTCTGCTATTTGGCGCTTCGCCGCATCGCATCGCGCGCCTGCCGCGCCTGACTTCGCTGGGCGCTGCTGCCAGCGACGCTTAGGGAAGGCCGAGCGCACGGGTGTGGCCACGCTGCTCGACGTCCTGGAGGTGGCAGTAGGATGATTCAGATCCCTGGGTAACGTTGGCGGGAACAAATGGGACCCCACAACGTTGCTATGCTTTCATATGATCATAGAATTCATATAGAAATCATATAGAAATATGAAACTCTTTTTTGCTTACGACTTATGTTTTGCTCAATCTCAGGCCGACAAGATGAATTTGCAGCTTCTATTCATGTGAGACCTGGGTCAGGTCACTACCAGCCATCTACACCAGGGGAAGTCTCTACCGTCTGGTAAACTAACATAGCGATGGAATCTCACCATGTCAAAAAGGTAAATCAACGAACTAAATTGTCATTTTCAATAGTTATGTAAGAAATTACCAGAAGGCAACATACAGAAACATACCCAAGAAACGTCTGAATGACCCGTTTTGGGCAGGATTTCGCTGAGGGTTTTTGTCGTCATGAAACACCTCCAGTCTTATCTACGTGGGTGTGCAGTTGAGGTGATCTTAATGGATACATAACCAATAGTTATAGGTTGTTCAATCCTTTATTGCAGTTGTTACACCATATATATAGTTATTATATAATATTAATCTCCATTCATAACATCAACGGCACCCCCAAGTTGCCAAGTATCCTCATATTCTTCCTTTCCTTGTCCCCGTCTAGGGACCTATAGCATGGCTAATCTTGGATACACAACACAGCAGATCCATGTCAAACGTAAATGTAATTATTATCACCCCCCTGTGTTTTGTTGGACAAACACACATGTGCCATGGTCCAAGAAAAGTACCTCGGAAATGGTGTGCAATTCCGCATTCATGGATGATTATCCCTGAACTAACGGGGAAGAAAAGCCTATGCAACTTTGTGTAATCCCATGGCACATGTACAATGTATGCTACGTATGTAATATCCTGCTGAAAACTATCCTGTAAGAAATGCCACCTTGAGGCACAAATTCATGATTCTCTACTTTTGTCGATGAAAGTATGCCAACTTGAATGACTCTCCAGTTTTTCTATTATGGATAATGCCTCCTAAAGTTGTCAAGTGTACTCTACAATGTATCTATTAAAGAGTGGAATGGTCCATAATTTGCATTTAAACAAAAACATTTTAAAACAAACTCATTGGGTGTAACCCCATTTTATATATCTATTTATTGATCAATTGCTCAAGTCAAAGCCAGACTCCACAGAAAAACGCTCGCTGCCTTGGGGGATGATTTGGTGTTCATGGCGCCGAAGATCTACAGAAGTAGGTAGGAAAAAACCCTGTTTGAAATGATGAATGATGTGATTTTACATTCAATCATCTCGTAGATGATTTAACATGATTTAACATTTTAGTCATGATGAATGAATGGCAATTTCAAACCTATTCCCAACTCAGGAAAAGCCTGGAAAAGCCTGAATAACAGCAGTGCCAAGTGTCAGGGCGGGAGCGGCTGTATCTTCATCCTCATCCAAATCGATGGGCGGACCACGATGGGTCGCAAGCAACATGGCGTCGCCGGATGGCTACTCTGTGATGGAGATAACCTCTGTAATGTTCACCCATTTATGGGACCATCCACGGATCGGGGGCTTACTAAGCAGGGCTTATTGAAGTTATTTATCGCTTACAATGAATAACGGATCCAAGTAGCACCATCAATCATGTTCAGCCAGGTAATGTGTGCTCGGTGTATCCCCTCTATGCCACGTGCATTTCACGGTTTACATACGTATGGTTTGGCACCCTTGTGTGGTGTGTGACATCGATTGCAGATCGTTAAAATACCTCAATGTTATCCACCTTGTTCAAGTTTACTAGTAATCTTGATTGTCAGCGGATACAGGTCGTATTGCAAGTGTGAGTCTGTCATTCGGCAAGTCAACAATTCATGGCGTGTTCTTAACTAAATCCCAGTTATTCATGGCGAAATCCGATTTGTGCTGATCGAATTTCCACCCTGTGGTGCCCCCAGAAGTTGGTTTACAACTAGCTTAGCTGCTGTTTATGGTGATGAAATACCTGAAAAATCATCTTACAGATACTGTATAGATGGCTGAACATAATCCCTATTTTATGTCATAACGCGGGCACTCACCAACTCCTGGTTCTTGCTGCCTAAATCCACCGTCTCGTCATGGGTGAAGATCTGTGCAAAGTGAATTCTGTTGAGCCAGGCCGGGTCGCATATGATTGGACAATGCCTAAATATGTACTGGCTATGTGCTACACACATCTACACACTGTGTACATACCATTATCATATATATATATATACATAGGAAGAAAATGTGTATGTCTATGTGCTTGGTTCATATAATTCATATTAATTCATCATACGTCATGATAGTTCTACAACATTATAGACGCACATACATGGAAAACACACGACCTATGTGTACATGAACCAACTGCCAGCATCATGGAGAACTGTTGGCATCCCAGGAAGTATGAAGACATGACACTAAAATCGGAGACCTATGGATATCTAGAATTCCAATGGTGTTTATCATGTTCAATGTTTCACAATGTTCACAATGTTTCTACATTGTAGAGACCGGCAAATTCAAAACTACAATTCCCTGTTCATCTTTGCAAACGACTTTCAGCATCCACACTTCTACATATCTGTGCCTAGTTTTCCCAATGCAAATGCATGTACCCTCTGGTAAACTAACATGACTATTGGAAAACCACCATTTCCAGTTTTCCAGTAAGTAAATCAACTATAATTGGCCATTTTCAGTAGCTATGTTAGTTTGCCAAAGGGTATCATGCATTGTGCCAGGATGAGGTAGTCTTGCACAACCATACACTGGACTGCAGGAATTCTGAAACACCTGAACTACGGATTTTCTCGATATACTCTGTCTCAACGAAAACATGAAGTCTCTCAATTTCTTGTGTTGTTTCAATATAATGATGGATAAGGCATTAAAATTGTTATGTATACACTTTATACTGTATTACAATATAGTTTAACATCACAATATATTCAATATATATATATATATCATCGTCGTATATATATATATATATATATATATATATATCCGATCTATAATGTGTATCATCATTATATATATCGTATTATATGCATCATTCAATATTATATGTATCATCATTATATATTCAGTATATTATATGTATTAGCATTGCATATTCAATATCATATGCATCATCATTATCTATTGAATATATTATATGTATCATGACATGTATATATATATGTTCAATATATTATATGTATAATCATTATATATTCAATATATTATATGTGTAATCATTATATATGTTCAATAATTATATGATGTATCATCATGAATTTTAGGTACAAACTTGGCACATTTTGAAACAGGGAGCACTGCATGATCCTGACCGCATCCTTTCGACCTCTCCGCAATGCTATGCAGGTCTGCTTGGCAGGTGGTCGAAACGCAGCGTCTCCACGGAACGTGGTTTTGCCATCTCTTTCACACTTCAAAAAAAACAACTTAGAACATATTCAGATTCATAACATTTATATTTACATATATATATTAGGTATATTAATATTCTTAATTATGATATATTACCCAGATGCTCCATGTATGGAATATTTACCTACAATTGGGCCAATTTTGGGACACATGTAGGTAAATAATGGTAAATATTCCAGCACCATGGATCATCTGGGTTCTGAAAAAATAGATGTCGATTCTCATTCAACATTCCATTCTGGGCAAATTACAATAATTCACTAACCTGAAATAAGGCCATTTTGGGATGATTCCCCTTACTATGATTTCCAGGGTTCGGTCGCAGTGAGGTCGTGATTAAATTTACCCAGATAATTGGATAAAATTGGTATATGATGGTATGTTGATGTGTGTTGTTGGTTTTTGATTCCCCTTACAAACATCTCCAGGACATCGTCCCGGCTTCCCGGCGTCCGTCCCGCCTCACTCGCGAAACAGTGGGCCATGGCCATGACACGCGTCTAGGATTCGGCCTCGCATCTGCCGCGCAGCAGCACAGCGTGGATAGTCTCCTGGGCAGCACAGCAATCTGGGTAGCAATTACCACCCAGATGATCCATGTATGGAATATGGTGATCTATGGATATCTATGGATATCTATGGATATCTATGAATATCTATCATATTTACCATTATTTACCTACAAAATTGTCCCAAAAATGGCCCAAATGTAGGTAAATATTGCATACATGGAGCATCTGGGCCATGTTTAAATGTGATTAAGCATGTTTAATAGCTATACTGGTTGGTGGTTGAGCCCTACCCCTCTGAAAAAAATATGAAAGTCAAATGGGATGATTGTTCCCAATATATAAAAAAAAACATGTTCCAAACCACCAACCAGTGTTTGAGCATGTTGAATACCTATATCAGTGTCTATTATCTATTCTTCATCCAAAATAGGTCATGTTCCATAGCTATCAATTTGCCAGATAAGGTTTGAAGGATCCAAAGGAAATGGTCAATGAAAAAGGGGTTAGAATACAGTACTTAGAATCTGTGTTCTTACATTTACTTGCCAGTATAGATGGCTATCAATTTACCGACAAATCTGACAAACCAGTCAATTGCCAATGTAGAGGGGTTATAACATGTACCATCTGGTTATGACTAACAGTTCGCCATGGAAGCCATCACCATGCGATTAGGGCCATTTATTTCGATTAGGGCCATGGCTTACCCATGGCGAACTGGACTTGGGATGTTCCACGAGACCCCACTTGTGAACCACTTATAGATTTGAGGCATTGTACTATCACTTCATGGCAATCCTACTTGGATGGCCAGAAAAATATACAAAAATGCCGTCAGTTCCAAATTTCTGATTTTTTTAATGTGCAATGCGAAGGTCTCTATCTGCCATTTCTTTTTATAGTTTCCATCATCCATGGCAAACATTCTTTCATCCTTGCTTATGACTTCAGGGTTCTTGTCAGGCTCAAGAACATCGGGCAGTTGGGTAAACCACCATAATATGGAAAATACATGGCAAGTGTGGGAAATGCATCATTGTTTCTTGGCTTTTAGGTCACAACTGTGGTTGTGATCATTTACATAATATCTACAAGACAGTTCCCCAAATTCCTGAGCTATCCAAAATTTGAAATATTGTATTAAATTATTATATGGTCACCATTTTGGATTGAAACTGAGACAATCCATGTTTTTCCAGTGACACCCACATTTAAAATATCGCTTACCCTCCAGTTAACTAACATAGCGAACTGAGAAATCACCATTTTTAATGGATAAATCAACTATTTCTATGGCCATGTTCAATAGCTTTTTGTATGTTTACTGGAGGGTACTTGACCAAAGCCATTGGTCAAGAACTGCTCTTGGATCTTGGAAGATCATCATCCCTAGATTATTCCATGGGCTACAACCGGTTACAACCCCACAGAAACTATCTAAGGGTAAATGAAATAATATATGAAATAATAATTCACTCACCTGATTTCTTGGGCCAGGGAATGATTTCCATTAACTATGATGAAATTTGCGAAACTATCCACCCAGGATGATCTGCCAGGGCACTTCGGGACTTCAAGCAGCTGATTTCACCTCGGAGTGGGGCCCAGTGGGCTGCGGAAGGGGGTCCCAAATCATTTGCGAAGTTGGTAACTTGCCTCGATCCGTGTCTGGAAGGTTTACCAACATTTGGAGCAATGGGGTAGGTAAACTGTATGATTCATGGTGATTTATGGATTACAACATAACCCATATGCTCCATGGTGCTGGAATATTTACCTACATTTCCCCTTGTCCAAAATCACCCAGTTTTGTAGGTTTTTATATACCAGCACCATGGTTCGCATATGGGTAATGCTGGGTTATAAACCTATTCTGGTTGGTGGTATACCTACCCCTCTGAAAAATATGAGTTCGTCAATGGGAAGGATGACAACCCATATATTATGGAAAATAAAATTCATGTTCCAAACCACCAACCAGATACCCTCTGGTTATTTAACATAGCCATGGTATAGATGGCCCTAATCGAAATAGAATGGAAGCCATGGCCCATTTATAGATGGTTTACCGAAAAAGGTGTTGATGATCCCTCTATCAACATTCAACCGTCCGTCCGTCGGTCACATCATCGGATCATCAAGGTTTAGAGGAACACATAAAGGGACATTAGCGATATGGTGTACTGTGGAAATATATGCCAAAAACATGTTTATATAATGTTATATAGTGGTTTTTGTATATATATATATACATATATAACATTATATATATATATACATATAATTATATATTTACAACATTATATATATATATATACATAATTAATAAATCATGTTCACCATGGATCCTCCATCACTGACCTATTGATTGTAAGCTTGAGGTGGCTTGACCTGTCCCAGTTAGACGCTGCTCGGCTTCATCAGCAAGTCATATACACTGTTATGCTCTACAGGATGGGGCCCCCCCATAAGTTGGTTTATAAACCATGAAATAATCCCCATTAACCATAAACCATTGTTAAGCCACTTATAAACCATTGTTAAAGCCACTTATAAACTATTGTTATATCTACCATAAACCATGCAATAATCCCCATGAAAACTATAGTTATATCTACCATAAACCATGGTTTTTTCGCCACAAAAATAAACCAACTGAACGCTATCGACTGGGGGCCCCATCCTGTATGACTAAGATAATTAACAGGACATACCCCAGCTACAATGAGTCAAAATGCCACATTTCTGGGACAACTCACATGCCAGTTTTGGGGTCAAATACCACATTTTCAGGGTGAAATGCCCTTCATGACAGGTAAAACCTATTCCAACTGAAATCCGGACCATGAACATGTTGGGATACAACATGCATTGTTTCTTCAGAAAATCAGAAAAATGGTTTGGTTTATGGGAAAAATCTACAGGAAAACAACTTGTTTGACCCTAACTTTAGGGTTTTCATGAATATGTTTGATTCAACCAGTTCTGGGAAAAAAACACGTCATGTTTGCAGGTCGAAAACACATTAGGTTCCATGAGGTGATTACCCCCGAGTTACAACTACCACAAGGCTATAATTTCAAACCGAGTTATTTCGACCGACTTAGCTATCAACTATATCTATATCTAAGTGACAATTTCAATGATTTTCCCATGTTCTTCTGGTTAAATAACTCCGATTACATGATTTGGCCGCTCAAAATCAGCTGAACGTTCGGTCCGCGGCACGTTGCAGGTAGTTGGCCAAGGCCGGGAGCTCTTTGTCGTCCATGGCGCTGCGGAAGATTCGCGCCTCGACAGCGAGGCTGGGGTTGGAAAGCCGCGGCCATCTTCGAGTGGTGAAGTCACGAATAGGCCGGTGATGGACTGATGCCAGGTTTGGTGATTTTGTCACCATATTTTAGGAGGTTTCCTAAAATGGTTAACGATGGTTCAATGATGGTTCAATGATGGAGGTTTCCATAGTCATCAGGGTACCCTAAAAATGGATGGTTGATATGGAAAAACAACCTATAAATGGATGATAACTGGGGGTACCCACATTTCAGGAAACCTCCATATATATAAATACAAGCATACTGTTCATTGTTCATGGAATGAACCTGAGCCTCAGAAATGGTGATGGCTTATCGAGATATACTACAAGGTTGGGGCCCCTGCACGGTAGCTAAGTCTGATTTATAACAAGGTGGTGGTTTATTTTGTGGATATTTTCGAACTAGTTGTTTGAGGCTGTAAACCAAGAAGCACAACTGGGAGTGCGCCACCTTGATACTCCTTTAGTGGTGAACACCGGCTTTTAGTCCCTCTTGGCCAAGCACGGTGATATGTTTTGTCCTGGGTAGTAAAACCACATGTCTGTTTGCGTGTATGTGCACATATAATTATATATACATATACAATATATACGTATATATATTATATATATATATATACATACATATACATATATATATATATGTGTGTTTGTGATGTACGGGTTTGACCCATCACCATCAATTTCAATCTATATAGCTGCCACTAGCTGATTATATCTTATCTAATCCTCTATGACATCCTAGAAGTGTGACACCTGATGCCCTCTGTAAACTAACATAGCTCTGGAAATCGCCATGTTTAATATAGGTAAATCATGGTAAATCATCTATAAAGGGCCAATGTTCCAAAGCTATGTTGGTTTACTGGAGGGTAATTCATAGGTGACAACAGTAACCATCGATCCACGCGTTTCCGTTGGAGGCTATCATCAAACTGAGTAGTTGGCAACTGGAGACCGTCCGCATTTTTCGCCCCTGTTGGCGAGGCTATGCTGAAATAGACACATATTAAAATTTTCCTCTCAATATGATTCCAGAAGAGGACATATATAGACTATAGATGACTAATTGGTGGTTTCAACCCCTCCGAAAAATATGAAAGTCAGTTGGAATTATGAAATTCCCAATATATGAAAAAATACAATTTATGTTCCAAACCACCAGCCAAATGATTATAGCATATATACTCCAACATGGCCAAGAAAAAACGATGATGAACCACGGTTGGGTGCAATTTTTTGGAGACGTTTACTTTGACACATCTCCGCTTGGTGGCTCCAACATCAACCATTTTTCCATCCGATGAACTACTAGTAGTATACCAACATCAACCATACGACCAGAAATGGGTAAGACGCTAATTCGTCTCCACCAGACATTGGGAATTTTCACTACATATATATATATAAAAAGCCTATCATGTGCACCTGCTGAATGGGGCCAACAAGATTCAGAAACAGTGTATCTAGCAATTCGATTCCCCAAATGGCTTTGTCAGGGGAAAAAAACATGCCCCAAATGTTCATCAGTCCCGTGGTTTATCCGGCAGAAATGATGATCAGTGGGATGGACCGAGCAAACACAGTTTGTTCTACCCACAAATAACATATATGTTGTTGGTTATATTCATTTCCTAAGTTTACTGATCTATTGCTGACTATTGCTGATTCTGGCTCGTTTTTTTGTTGCCTGATTATTAATGATATCATCTGACATTACCTCGATTAATTTGGCGGACATTGCTGGTTGATATCCCTGTTCATTTTGCAGAATTATATTGAACTAGCTAAATAAGGCCATTTGGGGATGATTCCCCTTACTAACCATACTTCCACATGACTGGATTATTGCTAGTTGATGTTCCTATTATTCCTATTAATCTGGCTCATTTATAGATGGTTTTCCATTATTAGATATAGGTGTCCATTAAAACCACTTCCATTTATAAGGGATTTAAACATCCCCCCTGCTGGTTCATATCCCTACTATGTACCCTCTGGTAAATTTAGTTCGACCCTAAAAATAACCCATTTTTAATGGATAAACTAGTCTTCCAACCCCGGTGACTGCCAGGGTCTTTCTGTGAATTCATCGGCGAATCGATCCATCTCCGAAAATCGCCTGGTCGACCACCTCCATCGACTCTCTCCAGTCAGCTGCTAACTCCTGTGGCGAGTCACTCGACCCATCGCCGGATTTTGCGCTTTGCGGAGATTTGGTGGATTGATCAGATTCATGGAACAAAGTCATCTGGAACAAACGGAACAAACATAGGAGTGAGGCATTTCCTCACATGGAAAAAATAGTCATTAATGCCTCATCAGATTAATTGATCAGATTGATCTGGAAACATAGGAATAATTATGAATATTTGCCCATGTGAGGCATTTCTTGGGGCCATTTGGAGCCATTCATTCAGATTTACCTGGGGGAATGCTGGTGATCTCACCAATGAAAAAGAGGAAACTGAAAGGCAAACCAACTAGAACTAGACTCAAGTTGCGTTTTGAATCTAGATGTATAATATGCTTTGATTAAGCTAGCCATCCCAAAGTCAAAAACAGGATCATTTTTTTGCGTTTTGTGTACGGAAAATGATCCCAATAACTTCAAAAAACCAGCAACCCAAAAACCATTTGAATGGGGCTCTTACAGCAACAAACACGTTCATTTCACATCAGTACACCAGCCAATGGCTGGAGCTATGAACAAACCCAAAAAAACCTATGCTTCAAAAATATTGACCAAGAAACTCTGCCAAACACCATTATATAATGAGAGTCAACTGGGATCAGAAAAAACCAACAGCAATAGACTATTTTCACATACCCCATTTGGGGGCATTACCCTGATTTATCAAACAATATTGGGGAATATTAAGCATATATACATAATATTTAATATAATACAATATAATACAATATAATATAATACAATATAATATAATACAATATAACTTAATGTAACACAAAATAATATCACATAGTATAATATATATATATATATATATAATAGTAACATATAATATAATATAAAATAAAATAATATAATATAATATAATATAAGAATTTTCTTATAATGTTGTAAATTATATCATATATTATATCATATTATATTCTCCATAATTTAACGCATGTTTCTGGGGCATGTCCAATTGAGATATATCAACCTATTCTGTTAAACGTCCGGTCCGCTTGCTCCTTCACAAGCGCCAGCGGCTGCTCATTGTCCATGTCGGGCAGTGTCTCGCTTGGTGGCGGTGGTTTGCCTTGCTTAAGGTTGATTGTCACAGGGATTGGATGGAACTCTTCCATAATCCATATCCATACCATCCATGTACGGTAAATAGACCTATATATATATTTATACTGTGTTATACACTGTATACTTGTGGGTGATTCCAGGGACAAGTGCAGGCAACCATTCGTTTGTATTGGATCTGGATTAAGTCACTATGGTCGTTGATCACCCTGCCTCGCAAGTTCCCACTTTCTGGGTATCAAACACACACATGAGTGCGCAAACGCACACATGTATATATATATATATAGTACAACATGAACACATAAGTGTCCACAGAACCAAACAACATCAAGCCGATGTCGCAAACACAAATATACCTTCGTGTAATCAATGACATTTCCAGGTATTGACAACAAAATCATCTACACATGCACGTAAATGACATACTACCCTCTGGTAAACTAACATAACTATGGAAATCACCATGTTTAATGGGAAAACTCACTATAAATGACAATTTTCTATAGCTTTTTGTATGTTTAGCAGGGGGTATGGTTTTCAATGTCCAGTTTAGATTCCGTCAAGGGCATCGGCATCATCATCATCATCATCATCAACATCGGCATAGCTCATTGTTTACGTGAGCGCAAAAAAAGGGGCCAAGGCTTCCGAGGTGCAAGTCTTCAAATCCGTTTCCAGCATGTCACTGCGCACACGCAACGCTTCCACTTCGGCAAGGCTTTGCCTGGGATCCCACTGATGACAGCAGGAAACGAAAAAACATGCATGTAGGGAAATAAACATCATTCATAGTTGTTATATCCAAAAAATATTTGTAAATATATGTGTACATTATGTGTATATATATATATACATACAAATATGATTATATATGTATACCGATATAAATATGTATATATATATATATATATACATATACATATATGTATATGCATGGATACACATTAACATTACTCAAATGTCGCTGCACACTTGCTTCCGTACATGTGGAATATTATATCATTTGTGTATCTTTCCCTGCCGGCACAAGTACCTGCGTGATATACATACAAACAACGAATATTATACATAATAGCCCCATCATAGCCAGGCAACCTGCAAATGTTGTGTACATATGTTGCTCTGTCCATTCTTATATATATAGTACATTATCGTGACAAATATGTGCACACACAAATTTACATCCATGCGCATGGCTATTTGTATATATATTTATACATATGTGAAAGCATATTTATCGTAGTAAAACTGTCCTCTTATAAATACATATATATATATATACATATATATATACATATATATATATATATATATATACATACATATATACATATATACATATATACATATATACATATATACATATATACATATATACAATATATACATATATACATATAAACATATATACATATATACATGATACATCTACAGATACAAGTGAATTAGACTTCCTGTCTTCCTCTCTCAATCATCCACCCATATGAAATTCTGCCAAGTCACTGCAAGGCTTCCTCTTGTGCCTGATGTTTTTCCTGAAGAACTACCAGCTTCGATACTGTAGCCATGGAATGGGAAAATCATTCCATGAAATCCCTGGGTGAACAGCATACCCTCTGGAAAACATTTACATAACGAACTGGAAAACCACAATTTTGAATGGGTAAATGCACTATGAATTGGTCATTTTCAATAGCTATGTTAAATTACCAGAGGGTAAAATAGCCGGGCTTCATAGCAGTTCATCACCGCAGGCGGTTTTTGACAGGTTTTGATCACCTTATGGGTATGGCTAACCAACATTCTTCAGCACCAATTCTGCCAAGAAAACAACCAGTCGGCCAAACCACAAAGCTTAAGCAGGTACACAAACATGCGTGTGCAAGGTAGTGCCAGCTAGATATAGGATGTCGTATGAAGCCATCTATAAGTATAGTTATAGTCACATATAATCACCATAAACTCAATATAACCCAATATAGTTAGCCCTGTGGAACCTCCCCCAGAACATGTGGCCCAGAACGTTTCGCCTGACATGTGATATTGTAGCTCCATTGGAAGATATTGGAAGTCAATTAGGGATCATGGCGATTCTTCTTGGAGAGCTGGAGGAATCGGTTGAAGGTGCGGTAGATTTCAGCTACCGAAGCATCCAACCCATCTGAGAATAGGAGGCTGCTGGATTCATTTGAAGGGAAAACGGCGAGAATGCATCAGGTCGATGTGAATTATTGTACATATTGTGCACTGGGCAGTGACATTTGGGCACCATGCGACTGAAAAGCAATATCCGATATCCACAATACTGTTAAGGTAAGGGACCCCAAAGTGCATAGATTGATAGCTCCAATTTCTAGGGTAAAGCGGGGGGAAGCCTTAGAATGGTATCGCAAGTTGCACAGTATCCATCGTACTCCACCCTACTCACACTACATCTGAATGTACTGTACGTGTATATATGAGTGGATTGTATTGATGTGTCCGCTTTGCCAACTTCATATTTCAGCCCAGACTCTTGTAATTCCACATGTTCTTTTCGCAATACGACCTGCACACGGTTTTGGATGTTTCGCATCAGCTGAAACCGAACATATCTTGTACATGTGCATATATATATATAGCATATATATAAATATATTTATATTTATTTATATGCATATACATATATATATATATATGTGTATGTATGTATGTATGTATGTATGTATGTATATGTGCACAAGGAAACATCTATTGGCAAACAGCCACGGTGTCTCTCCTGCTTGTGTCAGGTGCCACAAATGTTGCAACCACAAAACACATGCAAGAACAAATCTGTAAGGCTTCCAAACTCGGTTACGTTGCCCACTTCAAAATCCCCGAGATTATACACATGCTCATAATCCTGTACAGGAATCGCAGAATTGTTGGCCATGCTGAAGCTCTGAATTATCTGCCAACTCTTCGTTGAATCACTGTGTCTCCCATCCTAATAATCAGTCTGAAAAACATGGGGTCTTCAAAAGACCCAGTAATGAATAAACCAAGATTTCTAGTGGCGTTGTCCAATATTCGTGCGAAGTATCTAAAATTGAATTATGTACCAACAAAATCCAACAAACATGTGACATGTGGGATTAAATGTTCATAATATCATAAGATATCTACTTTTTTGGGTGCAGGAATACTTAACAAAAATGGTGGGTTTGGAATGGTCAGGATCCTATTACCCTCTGGTAATCAAACGCGGGCAATGGACAATTCACCATGTAGACATGAGTGTTCCATTAGAACCTCCATTTATATATAATTTTGATAAAACAATCAGAAATCATCCCCCAGTCATCAGCATTTTTATAGCTGCTATAAAGCCAGTCATGGGTGGATGTCCCATGGCATTGTGGCATTGTTTTACCCACAGCGGATCTCCGATGGCCATAGATGACATGGAATCCATGGCCCATCCCCCCGTTTAAAGCAATGAGGTCAGCCCCCGAGATCGGTAGAATGTTCGAACATCTTGGCATATGATGATCCCATTCCTGGTTGGTGGTTTCAACCCCTCTGAATAATATTAGTCAACGGGAAGGATTATCCCATTTATGGAAAAAATGTTCCAAACCACCAACCAGCCATCCATATTTCTTTTCTATCTTTTCTTGTTGGTAAATCGAGTCACTTCATGATATTCTCTCATTTCATGGCTATATTCATCCATCTTAACTCTTTTTGGGGGGTTCTTAAAATGGAGGATCCCCACAACCATGGGTTTCAATTCCAAATTGCTTAATTTGGATGATTTGGGGGTACCCCCATTCTAGGAAACCTCCGTATGCCATTCATCTATTATATCCCGTTAAATGATCATATTCATCATTCATCCCATATGTATTGTGTCTGGATTGATTGAACATAATTCACCAAACTGAAAAGTGAGGCCACTTGGGGACTTGGGGACGACTAAACCTGCAATTCCCATCATTTACATCATGACAGGTGAGGTCGCTACAATGTATCCAGATTGTGTCATCAGGTTAATCTCCAATATATTGCGTGACTACCGACTACCTGTTGTTGGGTAACTCTTAATAGCTCTTGACTATCAGTTTTAAAGGCAATACGGATAATTACATAAGACCCATAGCTCCTTAGCTCTTCGCTTAACAACCGACAGGTGATTCATTAGTATAACATACTACAGCTAAAGCCCTCTACCACTCATAAATTGTTATAAACGGGTTTATCATTGCATAAATCCAGATACAACTGACTTAAGTAACGGATAAAGGGCCGTAAGTGTATAAAATAGTATCTGGTTGGTGGTTTTAACCATCTTGAAAAATATGAAAGTCAATGGGAAGGATGACAACCCATATATGAAATGGAACATAAATTTCATGTTTGAAACCACCAACCAGATATAATATATATATATACACGCATTCCATAAAATGTCAATGCCGAGTGTCTTTTTCTTACTGGTGCTAAACGTCGGGAATTTACGGGAATGATCCACTGGCTAACTCCCCCAAAATCATGATACCTCCCACCTGGTCTTTGGTCAAAGCATTCACCTCGACTCTTCTTTCCACAAGTTCTTCCTGCGGAACGGGTCTTACCTTGGTCTTCTTTTGTCTTTTCATTGGCTTCAAGAATTGGTTGTTTGGAAAGCAAATGTAATTTGAAATCATGTTGAAACAATACGCAATCAGTTGTTCTAATTGAACCCCTCAAATAAGAATAAATAAAATAAACAGCAAACGTGTGAGGTCAATGCATGATCTATTTGGACATTTTTGGCTGAATGATTACCAGTAGATCCGTGGAACCACTTTGACAACCAAGAACTTGTTGTGCGGAAATCCAGCCCATGTGCTTCAAGGTGCTGTGTTTGCCAGCATTTACCAAACAAAAGAAACAAAAATCACTAGGTAAATATACCAGTACTTCTAGGGCCGGAAAATGGGTCATGTCATGTCAAATTCTGCTCATGTCCAGAGGCGTCACCACAGGTCTCTCTGCTTTCACTTTTCCGCTCTATATTTGGAGGACATGCGGTTCACACCTATTCTCGCACCACAAACAAAAACACGACTACATACAAGTACTAAGATCCAGGATGGGTAAATGGACGGTCTAGTCATTTTTTTCGAGCATCAACTGGGTTTTTGTCAATGGAGGTACCCAAACATACGATGCTTCACAAATGATCGTGACCAAAATCAAACCGCATTATCCGCATCAAACCGTCATGCAGAATCCATCACAAGTGATCCCAAGGATACGGGGAAATAATATCCAGATGCTCCATGGTGCTGGAATATGAATCCCAACATTTGCCCTTGTCCAAAATCACCCAGTTCAATAAATTTGGCATCATCTGAGCATAATGCCTATGGCTACCAGCAACGTAGAGTTTCATCCTACGGTCAGTAAAGCGTTGACCCATGCTTCGCAAATCCCATACTGCTGGCAAAATCTCCCATATTCTAGCATATCCCAGCTGCTTAGTTCTAATTTCCCAGAAATGTCCGTGATAGCCCTATAATACTCCTAGAATAAAAACCCATGAAAATCATATTAGAATCTCACTAATCCATCAAACAAATATCTTTAAACATCCATGTTCTTGACTCTATTTTACTCTAAACCACACAACTCCATCAAATGCTGTATTCATTTTAGTCTGCTTGGTGGTATACCTACCCCTCTGAATAATATGAGTTCGTCAGTTGGGAGTATCATTCCCAAGATATGGAAAGTATTGGAAAGTCATAAAATCAATGTTCCAAACCACCAGCCAGTAGTGCAAAAAGATGGTGTATGCATTGATGATTTCTCCCACAGTTGGATCCACCGTCGCTCCTGTAGTTTCTCATGGTGATGGCACAGCACGCTCCACTCCGCCTTCAATGCCTTCAGCTGCTGCTCCTTACCTCGGCGCGGCGAAGCGGGATTCAAACACGGTGGACCATGGTGGTGGCCCAATTTTTCGTTAGCTAAGTGTGTTTAGAACTAGATCAACCAGAGTTTTTAAGGTGATGAACCATCAAGAAATGAGGAAGTTTTGGATCTAAGCACCAAACACTCGGGATTGATAGTTACATTGGTGGTAGAATGTTATAAAACCTTATAAAACCTTGGTTAGTTCTGATCACTTGGTTACAACATCTTATCTTTTACAATTTAAATTTTAAAGCAATCTAACTAGGTTCAAAAAAAGATACTGTAGGAATATCTAAGCGGCACATGACTCCAGTGCCACGTATCGACTGACCCAGTTGCTATGAGCCCTTGCAAGTGCCTCGTCCCTTTCCTGAGCCGAACGAATGCAGAACTGGAAATCAGGGAGTCAAATCATGGAAATCATGGTGATTAACTTTTTTAGTGAGCCACTCTCATTTTGAGTATAATTCCCAGAGATAGAACAGCTTCAATTTATCTCTGTTTTCGTTGGAATTTGCTAACTTTTATTACTTGGCATACTCTGCATCATTCAAAAGCAACACGGAGCGTTGTGTCTTTCTGCATCGCCAGAACACGATCTCAGCTTTTTCAGTCATCATTTTCCATGACCCAGACATCATCATGGAAAAAACATGTGGTTGAAACATCAATAAATGTGGAATTATTGAGATTTGATTTGATGGTGTTCTTATCCTCCAGCAAATTGAAATAGCTATAGAAAATCAACATGTTCACGGTAAATTGTCGAACTTCCGTACATATGTTACTTTGCTGGAGGCTACACATATTTAGCGTTCTTTCGAGGAAACGGGTCGAAGCGCAAGAACATTCTGGCGACTCAAAGGTTTCAGCCATCCAAAGGAGAACAAACAATGATTCGAAGTGCTGGACATACCAAATTTATAGATATACACATACGAATGTACTTTCTCTTAAATAATTATACTGTATATATTATATACCTATATGCATGTTTGTTTTTTTTCTATCTGTCCATCTGTCTATGTATCTATATCAATATCAATCTATATGTCTATTTATCTATATATATATATAGTTGTTTCTTCCCATCTCTCTATTTAATATATATATATATATACATATGATAATGCACATATGTGCATGTGTATGTCAAATTTGAGCCCAAAGGTCCAAACATTTTGGCAATGAGTTATACAAATTTACACCATCACGTTTCAGGGGTACAAAGAAATCTCCCGCAAGAGCCAAGAGCTACTGGATTCTTGTAGCGTTTATCGACGTGGTTCATAGATCAATTATGAGGATGAGGTCACTATTTAGTAGGTGACTATTTGGGCTGGGCCTGCGAAGGTGGAAAAATAAGAAAAAATAAAACAAAAATAAGAAAAATAGGAACAAATAAGAAAATATAGGAAAAACACATAATTACACATAAAAACAACTAAAAACACATAAAGAAAACAAATAAAACAAAATAAACAAATGATAAAAAGAAAAATAAAACAAAGAAAACTAACAAAAAAAACATAAGACAAAAAACAAAAAAAACATAAAAATAGTTGTTAAATTGTTATTGGTTGCCCTCCCAGTTGGTGCCCCACTAGATAGCGCGCTGGTTCTCACATAAGAATAGATTCGAATTCCTGGTGGGAATGGGACTGTAATCCCTGATCAGCCTATTCAACACCCACCAATTATTGCTTGAAGCCCGAAATAAATCTGGACAAACGATAATATGTATATATATATAAATAAATATATAATACTATGTATGCATATATATATAATAATAATAAACAAAAATAATAATAAATAATAAATAATAATAAATAATAATAAATAATAATAAATAATAATAAATAATAAAAATAAATAAAAATAAATAAAAATACATAAAAAATAATAATACTCACATATCAGAAAACAAAAAATACATTCGGAATGATTCCTCCTCCTATTTATCATCTATCAGGAGGTCGTTACAAGGTCGCTTGAATTGGGGCGATGGACTGTACCTGCTGGTAGTGCTTCGTCTATAACCTGTTACAGAGTCATCTATATCCCAGATGTTCCATGGAATATTTACCTTTTTGTCGGTGGTTGTTCATGGAATATTTACCTACATGGAAACCCCATTTTTATGGCCCAGTCATCAATGGGAATTTCAGGATCCTAAAATGGAGGTACTGTACCATATAAGGCCATATTTTGTCGGGATATTCCCTTACATAGGCCTGAAAAATAGGCCTTATATATGGTAGGTACCTCCGATTTAGATTCCTGAAATGGCCATTGAAGTCATGTAGTTTTTAACAAAACAACAGCACCATGCGAATCGCATCGCCATCTGGATATGATCCAAGGGGAACCCCAGTCCCACTTGCTGTGGATCGACGGATCCGAAAAATCCAGGTGCCACTTAGTCCGATAAAAAGCAGCCCCAAAAGAGATATATAGAAATCATGTTTTTTTTTCAATATCTATTTTTTTTAGGGGGTATATTATATACCATCAAATGGTAATCTAAAATGTTTTAACCAGGTACGAAATTTGGGAGGTGCAGTTGAGTTCATAGATAGTCATAACTTATAATCGCCATCATTTACGATATAAACCAGACCATACTTTGTACGGCTTTACCCAAAAAATAATCGGGACTGCACTCGGACATAAACCCTTCCTCCCAATCTTAAACACCACCAAGACGAAACGGTGGAATGTATTGGACGCTATTGGATCAATGCGTAAATTGGGGTACCATAAGTGCCATATTCAACTGGAATAGTATATCTAATAATAGGTACCATTGCATACCAGGAAGTATCCCAGTAGACACCCCCATTTGGGATCGAAATGCTACCTATAATCCACCGGTAATATTTCAAACAACGATTATCCTTTAGTATGATATGTTTATATAAATCCATGCAAGGCACTTAAACCATATTAATCCTCCCGATTCGAACTTTCCTAATACATGGATTATATATATATATATATGTATGGTTCATATTCCTCAAACATGGCTGAATATATGGTTAAATTATAGGGCTAATGTCCCTATGTATAGGGCTAATCCTCCCATGGAGAACCCTGATGGTCCACGCGTCTTCCTCCGCGCTTCGCTTGGCAATGCCGCTGTTGAAGGCATCCACCTGGCGGGGACCGATAGCGGAGGCCTTTTTAAAAAGGGAAATATATACAGAACAGTGGCGTTTTATATAAGTGGATCGTGAATTTAAAAGCTATTCTTGATTATTCTAATTGTAACTTATCTCAAAGTTACGAGATATATCATAATAGATTAAACATGATTGAGAGCTATTCTTGCAGTTTATCTCAAACTTATAAGGTATCCTCTTTAGGGAATTCATTCCATCCAGTTGCATTTTCCAACTAAGTCACCCATCGAGGGGCACCCCAACCCTCCAGCCACTCTTAGGGGGCAACATTTGGCCAACCAAAAACCATCTGATCCCGAAATTACTGAGTTGTGCTCCGTCGGAACCAAAAACGCCAAGCCAAGGACACCCAAAATCCATGTCATTGGTAAAGTTATATATAACATATTATAATGTTAAGTTCGAGGTATCTGAGGCTATATTCGAGGGAACGGAGGCTGAGTATTTGAGGGTTCCCAATATCCAATCCCCAATATTCATCAATATGCACCCTCCACCCGGTTGCAGCAGTTGCTGCAACTGCCGCCGGTGGCCGCTGCTGCTTGAGAAGAGCTTCTTAGATCCCATTTAGCATCATTTGGCTCCCATTAAAAACCGCGTGACATTTCCTACCAATTTCAAACATCCGAGATTTTTGGCTACTTATAGAAAAACTTTTATCTACCAAAATATCTCATCGTCAACCATCAAATCCCATCAAAGCCCCATGAATGAAGACTTTGCCCATTTGTCGAAGTCCCAGGCACTCGCGAAAGTTGTTCGCGTTCCTGCGCGCGTAGCAGTTCACCTTGCGCCCCTCGCTCAGACTGACCCAGTTCAGATCCAAACCTGAGCTGATTGGGGGTTGATGGTAAAATCAGGATTGAATGAGGATCGAAGATTTGATGGGACTTAACGGGAAATTTAGCCCCCCTCTATGTTTGTTGGTTTATAAACTCATTGACAGTGCTATATCCTCCATACACCAACTCGTTAAGCAGTCGTAATAAGTCAACTGAACGCTATCGTTCGGGGGCCTCACCTTCCAACTGGTAAAGTGGGCCAAAAGATAAACATCAACCCAGTTGTACCCTCTGGTAAACAAACATAGCTATTGAACATGGCCATTTATAGTGGATTTTAACATTAAAAATGGTGATTTTCCATAGTTACAATGTTAGTTTACCAGAGGGTAAATACGATAAGCAGCCAGTTTCTAAGTGACAAAACCTGAGTTTTCAGAAATGCCGTTTGTCAAGTCACCTAAGTAAAATCCCCTGGTTGCTGGGATTGGTGCTTGAGTCGGCATAGCTGGAGTTATAGCCCAGCAACATTATGTTAGTAAAGCAATCATAAAGCACCTATATCATCCTATATCCACCTATAATCACCTACATATTTTGATGGTCTATCTATACCACCCATAAGGATGTTAAGTCATTTTGAAGGATGGATGATCAGCCTTCAGGAGTTGCCGCAAAAACAAAGACCTCCAAAGAGTTTGGAGAGTTTTGCAATGTGGTAAACCATCCCCAAGTCATCACCATTTTTATGGGTTAAACATGGTTAAACCATCCCCATAAAAATGGTAGGTGTGGCATTGGGTTTCCAACATTCGCCTAATCTGACCAAGTCATTTTACATTGATCTTTTAAAGGAGGCGGATGGCATTCATTGGTACTCAGCCCCCCCATTCATGATCTTGTGACCCCATCCCACTCTAGTTGTGATCAGCATAAATCATCATCATAAATCCTATAGTTAACCGTTTTAACCTATTTACTTCACCAACTTAGCGGAGGAAAAAAGGGGCACCACTGACCGTATCCCGTTACCATTGCCGAGGGGCTTCGATTTTCAAATTTCATCGTCTCACCTTTCCTCGGTGCTGTTGGGAGAGGCACGTGCCCAGCGTTTTTTTTGGCCCATATATTTCTTTAACAAGGTGGTGCCCCAATTTGATAGCTAAGGCTAAGTTGTTTTTTTTGTATGTTGAAATCCCTCGACTTACCATGGCTTACAGTACATCCTTGGATCTGGTTATAAACTCAACTTGAGACCATCATCCATCATGCCCAACGAGAAAAGGACGGGAAAAACATGGGAAAACCATGGGAAGACATGGGAAAACCATGGGATAAACATTGGAAAACATGGTAAAACCATGGAAAAATAATGGGAAAAAACACCGGAAAACATGGGAAACCCATGGAAAACCATGGGAAAAACATGGGAACGCATGGGAAAACCATGGGAAAAACACGGGAAAACATGGGAAAACCATGGTGGGAAAACCATGGGATAAACCATGGGAAGACATGGGAAAACCATGGGAAAACGCGGGAAAACCATGGGAAAACAATGGGAAAAACATGGGAAACACATGGGAAATCAATGGGAGCACCCAAACATGGGAAAACATGAGAAAACCATGGGAAAACTATAGGAAAACCCTGGAAAACCATGGCAAAACCATGGGAAAACCATGAGAAAACCATAGGAAAAACACGGGAAAACATGGCAAAACCATGGGAAAAACAAGGTCACGCCGCCCGCAATGACCCCGCGCAATTTGACCTTTTTTCCAGCATCTCAGTTTGCAGTTTTGCAACCCTTCCAGGGTTTTGTGACATTCGCATTTTGACATGACTTGCATTTCTATT
>Ga0126342_10002480_pt1 | contig 28835 bp, 23 predicted proteins | sample Cyp1metagenome_FD_92528 | JGI IMG/M metagenome (GOLD analysis project Ga0126342, IMG submission 92528) | Coral microbial communities from Lord Howe Island, Old Settlement Bay, Australia - Cyphastrea 1 metagenome | ecosystem: Host-associated > Invertebrates > Cnidaria > Coral ... | reverse complement strand
GAGGCCCCCAAGATAGCTAAGTTGGTTTATAACTCCAATAACTATGGTTTATGGTACTTATAACTATAGTTACTGGGGCTTATAAACCAACTTATAACTGGGGGGCCTCACATTGTAGATAAACCCAGATCATCCTCATGATTGCATGCTATCCCATCCATCCAACCCCCCGAACTGGTTGGTTTCGTATCACAACTTGGTTAAGATCCCAAATCATCCCTACTCCTCCCCCATCCGAAATCATCCCCAAGTCATTTCCATATCAGAATTGAATAGTCGTAATCTCTACAGTTATGGGTGGCTATGATACTATAGATGATAGTCATATCTTATACCTAATATTTTTTTAATGTGTCAATCATTTCCCATGAACGGTATTACGGTATCCCATAATCATTTCCCAACCATTTACCATTTATAATATATCCTGGTTGGTGGTTTGGAACTTTTTTTATTTTCCATAATATATGGGATAATCCTTCCCATTGACTCATATTTTTCAACATGGTTGAAACCACCAAGCATATATATAATCACATATAATCATATATAATCACATATAATCATATATAATCATATATAATCATATGTAATCATATATAATCATATATAATCATATATAATCATATATAATCATATATAATCATATATAATCATATATAATCATATATAATCATATATAATCATATATAATCATATATAATCGTATATAATCATATATAATCATATATAATCATATATAATCATATATAATCATATATAATCATATATAATCATATATAATCATATATAGTCATATATAATCATATATAATCATATATAATCGTATATAATCGTATATAATCATATATAATCATATATAATCATATATAATCATATATAATCATATATAATCATATTTAATCATATATAATCATATATAATCATATATAATCATATATAATCATATATAATCACTATTTTCATGGAGATTCACCACTTTTTTTATGGATGAAAAACCACCAGATGACACAAACCACAGGGATTTTCCGACCGGATCCCCAGGATCATGACAACTTAGCCGCGGTCTTCGACGCCCAAAGCGAGGCAGATCCAGCTGGTCCTCGTGCAGATCCAAAAATTGTGGTTTGATGTGAGTTTAATGAGAAGATTAATACATGTATAAGTCTGTATATATATATATCGGATTATATGGGATTAAATGGGATTTATATGGGACCAAAACAAAAAAGACTCCCATGAAATTAGTGAGTTTAAATCGCATTAGATATGGATTAGTGCCTGGATTGAATGGGACCGTGGACAATGAGTTACTACTGTTGGTTCATAGGAATCTAGTGGAAGTATATACTGTCATGTGGATAAGTACTTGTACTTCATGGGATGTTGATGGGATACTGATGAACCGATATAGGTTCATGTGGACTGGGACAAGGTGATTATCATGGGATACAGCCAATGATCTCCACTTTAGGCATATATCTGGATGGTTCGATACATAAATGATCTTAAATGGCTATGGATCAATACCATTCAATACCTATACCTGCAATCTCCAGGGAATGAAGATCCATTTGCCAACTATTCAATGTGAAGCAGGGCACAAAGGTTCTGAGCCAAAGATATTTTTTCCAGCTAAATCATGTGTTTTTCCAGGCAAGTTAGTAGTATGGGGTTGAAAACCAACCATCACATGGTGTCATCATGTGATATCATATAATGACTGGTTGGTGGTTTGGAACATTTTTTATTTTTCCATATATTGGGAATTTCATACTCCCAACTGACTTTCATATTTTTGAGAGGGGTAGGTATACCACCAACCAGATATCCGTTTTGACGGTGATGTAAACAAAATGTATCAATCCCAACCAGCTATGTAACACACTTTTTTTGTAGGGTATCTAAGCCTGGCAATGGTACTATGATTATCATCATCATTATTACCCTCTGGCACACTAACATAGCTATGGAAAATCACCATTTTTCATGGGAAAAATCACTATACATGGTGATTTTGCATAGTTATGTTAAATTACCAGAGGGTACTGTTATAAACATCATAACTATGGTACTACTATCACGGTTGCTTCCAACACCCCAGGTAGAAGAGGGGTAAGTTGGGTACATATATAGCCTACTTGTGGCTATCATTTACCTATAATTATGGAAAGGAGCGGTCCGGAATATTACCCTCTGGTAAACGAAAAAAAACTATGGACAATCACCATTTTTAATAGGTAAATCATCTACACATGGTCCATTTTCCATAGCTATGTTAGTTTACTGAAGGGTATCACCAAGTTCTTAACCCTCCGTTTCCATCCCCAGCTTTTCAGAAACCATTCGCAGGTGGTGACTTCGGTCTATGGTGACTTTTTCATCGCGGAACTCATCGAGGCGCTCAAGCTGGTTGGGAGGAAGTTCTCTGGTTTCCGGATACTGTATATACATAATATATATATAGACATATGTATACATGTATACACATGATCTGTCTGTATGTAATGTAATGTAATGTAATGTAAATGGTAATGTAATGTAAATGGTAATGTAATGTAAATGGTAATGTAATGTAAATGGTAATGTAATGTAAATGGTAATGTAATGTAATTCAATGTAATGTAATGTAATGTAATGTAATGTAATATATGTAGTGTAATACTATGTATGCAATGCAATGCAATGTAGTGTAATTGTATTGTAATTGTGTTGAGTTGTATTGTATCGTATTGTAATGTAATGTAATGTAATGTATTATATATGTATTTCTGGGTAACCTGTAACAACCTCACTGCGACCGAACTGTGGAATATTGGTTAGTAAGGTAACTATCCCCAAATAGCCCAACATTTCAGATTAGTGCAATATTATAATTTACCAATGAGACCTGTGCATATTATACATATATACACATAATTATCCTGGTAGAATGTGGAATGTTTACAGATATTCCCATTTTAGTGCGGATTTTTTGAAATGCTCATATTTTATATACTCCAGGGTGACTACATATATATATATATGTATATGCGGATTTTTTGAAATGCTCATATTTTATATACTCCAGGGTGACTACATATATGTATATATATATACATGACATGTATGTCTGTATATAAATGGAGTTTTGATATACACTTCCATAAAAGACACTTGTTGGGAAGGCATGACCGATGCAGCAAATAGCCCAGCTGCGCAAAAAAAGGTCGACTGACTCATCAAATCAGCAGCAGGGCTTGTAAAGAAACAACGATGATACCCTCAAGTAGGTTTGTCCAAAGAGAAAATCAATGGGAATTTCAGGATCCTAAAATGGAGGTACGGTATCATATAAGGCCATATTTTATGGGGATGTTCCCTGAAATTTAGGCCTTATATAGGCCTTATATATGATAGGTACATCCAATTTAGGATCCTGGAATGGCCATTGAGAAAATGGGACAACAATTGGGATCAACCTAGTTGAGGATAATCATTGGGATTACTCTGGGATGAATGTGACAATGGGATTAAATGGGATAATAATAATTGGATCATCCCATTATATCTGGGAATTACTATGGATATTTGGATATTAAATGGTAAATATTCCAATCATTATTAAATGGGATAATCATTGAGATAATAATTGGAATATTTGCCATTTAATCTGAATATATCTGGGAATATACATGGTATTGCCAGATGGCCATGGTATAATAAATGACCATGGAATCATACCCTGAATCAAGCATGACCATCTGGGAATCCACCTGTACATGGAGCTTCTACCCTCTGGTAAACGTACAAAAAGCTATGGAAAATAACCATTTTTAATAGGGTAAATCAACTACACATGGTCCATTTTCCATAGCCATGTGAGTTTACTGAAGGGTATCACTAAGTTATATAATAGGTAAATCAACTATTTCTATGGGCCATTTTCAATAGCAAACTGTAACAAATTACCAGAGGGTAATGGGAAAATCATCGAAAAATGGGCCATTTTCTCCGTTCGATGACCGTACCGGGTAGCTGGGATGACGGGCAAATTTCCATGGATATCGCCCGCTGATCCCAAGGGAAAGTGAATGGGAAAATGACTGTTTTGGCGGAAAGTCACGAATTTAGAGAATCCCAATTTAAAGTGTATGACATTGGGATAAAAAACAATATTATATCAATTATTAGATGGATATCCCAATTTATGAGAATTTTCCATTCATATCACATTTGATCCATTAAAAAAGACCCCCCATGAAATCACCAACGAAATCGATTGAAATGTCCATGGAAATCTCCCAGGCGCAGAACGACGAGAATCGGGCTCTGGTAGCAGAGGTCCCGCTGGAGCTCCGATTTTTTTGTCACGGGATTCTGCTGCGGTTTCTTGGGTGTTGTCGGCTGCTAAAACTGAAACTCGTCGAGTGGTATGGGAGAGCCCTCAATATTTATGTGTATATATATATAATTTGAATATATATATATATAATTTGAATATATATATATATATATATATAATTTGAATATATATATATAATTTGAATATATATATGTATATATGTAATTTATATATATATATATATAATTTGAATATATATATATATATAGGAAACATCTGCATATGTGGCTTCACATGTTTGACCAAAGATGCAATTTCGGATGATCTAGCGGGAAAATCATGAGACAGTGATGTAATCCAAAAATGAGGATCTATCCAAAACATACCCTGTTAACAGTTTGCGACCTGGAAGCTGTGGCCAATTTATGGATGATGTCCCTATAACATAGATACATAGTGATTTTCCATAGCTATGTGAAGTTGCTAGAGCGCAAAAATATCCCCATGGTTGAATCACCATATTTCTATTATGGTGAACACTAACAATTGATTAAAAATCTAGGGTCCCCTGTGTCTTGAATTTTTGACCCATCAATTTCCAATATCCCCCGGTCTTCACATTTCCAGTTTTTTTTTTTTTAATCGATTATGTAACTTTTGGGGATCATAGAAGGGATTAAGTCCAAAATTATCCCTTCTATTATCCCTAAAAGTTACAATCTACCTTTTCATGCACATAAGTCCAACTTTTCTTGGTCCTGCAGTTTTTGTCATCCTAAGATCCTCAGTTCGTTCGACCCGCGCCCAACGCCGGCGATGACATGCGCGTGACCAGGTGGACGGACGAGCCGTTGGACTTATGTGCCTCACATCAGATGTGGATATCAACGTGCCTTGCCGAGGGATCGAAGGGATCTGGATCTGAATCCTTCTAGTTCTTTTGGGAAATGATATCAGGGATTTATATTAACGAGATACCCTCTGGTAAACATACAAAAAACTATGGAAAATCACCATTGTTAATGGGTAAATCCACTATTTCTATGGCCATTTTCAATAGCTATGTTAGTTTACCAGAGGGTAATAATGGGATTGATATGACCATGGGATAACAATTGGGATTATTGGACTATATTACATGTTTGGGATGATACTCCTTAAGCCAAGCGTCAGGTGCTAGCGCAATGCTTCCAAGTGGATCCCTACGACAACTTGCTGCTGGGCTGCGAAAAAAAAAGAGATGGGAACTGCGAAAAAAAAGGTTCCCCAAAAAAAATTCAGATCAGTTTTTTCAGGATGTTAGTTCGATGATGTTTCCACCATAGTTTCCAAGCGTCCGACTTTTTGGCATTGATAAATGAATCATTTTCAATAGCTATGTCAAATAACCAGAATGTATAAAGCAACAAGCATCACGTTTGGGGTCCCCATTTTCGAGCTGGGCACAATGGAAGCCGGCAGTTATCCAATGAATAATCCGCCATCACTGCGGCATCTATAAGGACGATGCTTGGCATTTTTTTTTTGGGACCCCTTTAGCAAATCCAAGAATTGATCAATTTTTCCTCTGAATTGGTCAGTTGGGATGGTGAATTGAGAAATTGAGACACGGAACCGGGATTTTAAATATTGTTTTTCAATACATTTCATCCAATAATAGGGAGTGGCCCAGAAAACATGTGGGACATGTTTAAAAATGTGTTTTCCCGCTGGAATTTGGGACAGCTGATCCGGGAGATGATCCACTGGGAGATGAACCACAAAACACGTCCCTCAAAATCCCCCGGGGCTCATCATTTCATCATTCTTTTCCCGGATTATCATGGAGAAATTTTGGTGTGTCCCTTATATTTTAAGATGAAGCCATTTGGGGATGTCAATAGATGTGATTTGATGCTGGATACTGAAACGCTTGAGTCTCTGAAGCTGAGACTCAGATATCCATTATTAAGTTACAATGGATGATCCTATAATGAACTACAACTATGATTATAATGGAGAATTATCATGGATTCTGGAACAACGTTTCCATCCAGTATAGCTATCTGGAGGGTCCAAAAAATGACTGAATTCTGAATTTTCAGCCACTTCTCGCCAGGTTGAAAGGGCCCTACATGAAGCTGGACACTCAGATCCGGGACCAGTAGAACTGGACATTTTGCTCCAAAAAAGATTGAGAACATACTTGGGTAACCAACGGAAGATTTATTTGGCAACCAAAACCCTGATGTAGGCAACAAGATTTTTCGCATGCTGCCTGCTAGGCATGCTGTGATTGCCACCAACAATCATCACAGATCGGGTGTAACCATCTGACCAGGGTATCCATGCTTGACCCACAAACATGTGTGAAATTTGGATGAATTTACCATCTGGTTATTTAACATAGCGAACTGGAAAATTGCCCAACAGGTGATTTTCCCAGCGAACGAAACCTCCATTTATCATGGATTTTCCAGTTCGCTATGTTAGTCATAACCAGATGGTATATGGATTTCTCATCATTTATAAATGGTCAAAAATCACATTGGTCAAATCACATTTAAGTCTGTCATCTCATTGGCGATTGCACCGTATCTTTGGGAGATGTCCTTCTCCTACTGGTTGATGTGGTTGATGGAAGGGTTTTGCTGATTCAAGAATCGATAGGTACCCGGCCTGGTAAACGTTTACAGTTTGCGAACTGGAAGCTGTGACCATCTTTTAAGAGGTAAAATCAACTATAAATGGGTCATTTTTAATAGCTATGTTAAATTACCAAAGGGTAAGTTGTGATAAATCATATACCAAACCAGCCTGTGTTTTTTTTTCCCAAAAAGACCATATTGCTACTGGCAGCATAATTGATAAATAATGGGTTGAGCACATTTTGTAAGATTATATAATCAAACACGATAATTGTATATAATTCATATGATGATTCTTATTTTTTTAATGCTGGTATAGAATGTTAGTAAAGCAACAATAAACCAACCATATTTTCATGGTTCACACCACTCATTTACGGTGAAATGTTGGTTGGAAATGGCTCCGCGACTCATAGATCCCATCGCGGGCGAAACACCGAGGCGCGTGCGTGAGCACAGCCGGAGGCTGATGGAAGGCCAAGATGCCTCCCTCTGTGCTCCAGGTGACTTCCTTCAGGCGAGAGGGTGGGGAGAAGGCTTGATGGCTAGGAGTTAGGCATTCAGAGTGGGAAAGTGTCAGTCGGGATTTAGCAAACAACCAATGGTTGATGGTTAATTGCTGCTTTAAGGGGATAGTCGGGTGGATTTTCGGGGAGAAATCACTTTCAATGGGCACAATATACGGCTTATAGATGGGTTACGTTCACCACGATGCCTTGATTGACCTGTAAACATAGCGGGGATTTCATGGGGATGGAGAGATAAATAACACCAACTTAGTCAGAAATTAGATGACAATGGTCATTTAATGGGTGTAACCAATAATTTTAATAGGGAATTCTATAGCCATTATGTTAGCACTCCATTTTTATTGGATGGATGTCCATACCCCATATACAATCTATGACTTTCCCATCATATTGGGAATTTCATCATCCCAACTGACGAAGTCCATCATTTTTCAGAGGGGTAGGGTAGGTATACCACCAACCAGGTATATAATCATATATAATCATTTTTTCATCACTATAAATGGAAAATCACCACCAGACAATGTTTTGACCATGACTGCCATGACTCATCGTTTATTTTCCACTACACGATTGCCATGACCCGTTCCATTCCAACGGGGAACAGAACCGTTCTGACAATCCATTGGAACTGGGCGAAAGTCCAAGTGGACGAACATGGAGATTAGTTTCTTATGCAAACATGGCGGGCGTTTTCTGCAATGCAAACATCGCGTGTTTTTTATTGTTTTGAACAATAATCAGAAAAATCTTTTGGCGTTTCATCAAAGATGAGTTTTTTTTTTGATCGAATCCAATTTCTATTCACGGAGAATTTCTATGGAGACTCCCTGCGTTTTTTCGCCTCGACGTGTTTCACGTGTCGTGGTTCCAGTGGCAGGTGGCCCTGGGGTCCATGGACATGGACGCCTTGCTGGACTCAATCCCAAAGTTGGAGGAGCGCGTCGCTGTTTTTTTGTAGCGGTTGTTGAGGATCCTTAAATGGGGATGGGTCATTTTTATAGGTTTTTTCTGGGATTTGCTGGGGATTTTGGCTTGGGATGCTTTTTCGGGATGTTGTGATCTTTGGAGGCAGTAGAATTTGAGCCCTCTACAGATTTTGTTGGTTTATGTTGGTGTATGTTCGCCTATCTAACTGTAGTTCTTGCATAGTGATCACAAATGAACAAAAACGTTGAACTAAGTGGTTCGGTAATCGTAGCGTTCACAAACTGGGGCACAGTCTTGCAGCTGTCAATGGTCTGGGTTGGATGAGATTGGATTGGATAAGTAAATCGTCCCAGAAACACCTTATTTCAGGTTGATATACCATCTGGTTATGACTAACAGTTCGCCATGGAAAATCCCTACCATAAATGGAGGTTTAGTTCGCTGGGAAAATCATCTATTTCTATGGGCCATCTATACCATGGCTATGTTAGTCATAACCAGAGGGTAGTTCAGCCATATCTGTCTATGTGAAAGGGGAGGCCCTTCGTGCTTGATATGATGTTTGGAGGATTTGGAGTGCTTTGGACATCTTCTGACACCGTCCTTTGGTCGCTAGGTGTTTCTAGAGGTATAGATATATTTGTAGACCATGCCAAGTAGAGGTATATAGTAATCCCCAAACAGATAGAAGAGTAGAATCCGACTCTAAAATAGTGATGACATGAAAACTTTTCTACCTTTTTGGAGGTTACCACATATCCCAGTAATTTATATCCCTCATATTTTCTTGGGCCCCAGCAGCTGTAGGATGGCAGAATCAACGCCGTGCAGCTTCATGGGGCCCTACAGTCCAGGGCTCAGTCACCCTGGGCCTGGAATTGGTTGGGAAAATGGTCAGAAAAACTTATGATTCATCTGGGTAAATTATAACGACCTCACTGTGACCTCACTGGAATCATGGTCAATAAGGGAAATCATCCCAAATGGCCTCAATTCAGGTTATATAGTGAAATATTACAATTTACCCAGATTCATGAATTCAAATGATCTGCAATTATCCAATGATTCCAATGATTCTCAGGAAATTAGAAATGAATGAACATCATATTAAAAAAGTACCTTCGAGGAAGGAAAAAACCATGGCTTTGTGTAGATTTTCCAGCCAATCGTTGCTGATTCGATAGGGTCCCAGCCCAAAGTTTCATGGTTTCAATGGGAAAAAATCGCATCTTCCTGTCATGAAGATTGTCATGAATTCGATTACCCTCTGGTAGACATACAAAAAGCGAACCGGAAAATCACCATCTTTAATAGGTAAATCAACTATTTCTATGGGCCATTTTCAATGGCAGTGTTAAATTACCAGAGGGTAATTTGGGGCGTCTATGGTTGGACAAACTCATATATGTATCTATATGTTTGTTGGTTTTATATGCCATGATATCCATCATACTGTGGTTGCTGCCTTGCAGCCCTGCTTTGCAGCGGGATTACCAGCAATAGTTCGATGATTTTAGCGAAGTAAAGCAGTTCGGAGAGTCCCCAGCCATGTTTGATGACAGGTCCCCTCTGGTAATTTAACATAGCTATTGAAAATGGCCATTTATAATGGATTTTCCCATGAAAAATGGTGATTTTCCATTGCTATGTTAAATTACCAGAGGGTATATCCCAATGATTATTCCAATGATTCTCCCAATTCAATTGCTTACTGGTGCTTAGATGTGCTTAGTAGGGAATGAGGGAATGATCCACAATAACTATCAATCATCCCAGCAACCCCCATTCCCATCCATTCCCTACTAAGCACCAGTAAGATTGTCGCATTGAATCCCATTGTCACATTCATCCCATCAATCATATCCCATTGGACACACTTTGTGCCACCGATCACCTTCAAGGTTGTGCCCCAGTTAACACTAAGTTGCTTGAACTACCTCTGGTTTAAAGTGGATATGTGGACATAGTATTTTGTAGTTATATGATGTTATATGGCTTGTAAACCAACTGAAATATCTTCGCTGAAAACCATTCAGAAGCTTTTGTGGTGATGAAATACACTGTAGCTGGCTGAACCACCAGGCATACCTGTTTAGGACTCAACTGAAATCCAACCAAATCCCATTAAATGCCATTAAATCCCATTAAATGCCATTAAATCCCATTAAATGCCATTAAATCCCATTGAATGCGATTAAATCTCATTATATAAATGCTCACGTCCAATGATTCCAATGCTTAAATCCCCACCACCGGGCTTGACGCCCTGCCGACGGTTTTTAGGATGCAAGAGTTTTCAGACGAAGTGGGCGAGGTCTTACAGGAGCTGCAGCAAGAGAATTGTTTCGAACTGGGGATGGATACCACGGACAACCCAAAATAATACTGTGGATGGTTGCGAAATCCTGCATCAGTTGATAGACGGTTTATCCCATGATTTTGTTTGGCTTTCAACCATCCGTTTGGTGGTGCAGGATTTCGCTGGCCCATCCACAGTAGGGTTTTGCCAAAAACCACACATGGTTAGTCATTATCTTAATAATGGGAATAGTTCAGGGGAATATTTACCTAACAATGTGATAGATTGATGTGTCTGAGAATGGAGGGAATTAACCCATGGTTATCTAGGGAACAATGCCAGGAATCTCCAATGGTTTTGGAGATTCTACAGAACTTCCAGGCCACTTCCTGAGACCTAATTGGATTGAGGTTCAGGAGATTTTGAATCTAGCAAGAGCCCCCTTGCATTGGGGATGTAACCAAGAAAAATGGAATAATTAATTACCTAAAATCTGGGGATGAAGCAACAAAACAGGGATGTGATCTGGTAGCAGTCCACTACTTGTTGGTGACATCCCTCAAAAACGCAGTTTTCCGTCTTTTTCCACCCCCATATTCTCCAGTGAGAATCAACCAGGAGTTGAGTTTCAGCCCACATCATCTGCCATCAGCTTCCATGAGTTGTGAGGAGTTCGAGGAGAGCATCATGATGTTGTTCTGGCAAGCGAACTTTTTGGAACCGTTTCTTGGTTCAGCTAGTCTGACAGGTGGCCTGTGACAGGCCTGGCAAAAGTTTCGGGGCCTGGGTAAACCTTGGATGTGGAAGCCATGGCTGACTAAGCTCGAAGAATTTACCTATTAAAACTGGTGATTTTCTGATGCGCAAACTGTTAGAGTACCAGACAGTGAATCTTTTGCAGGGTCTCCAAGATTGGCCTGGAAAGAACAACATTGCATCCCGCTTCAAGGAGCTTTTCGGAAATGATTTTTTGCAGGATTTCCATGGATTTCCTGCGAAAGACATTTTAAAGGTGTGTAGTTGACATTGGAAACCAACATGGATGGAGTATCCACGTTTTTTTAACCGCAATTAACCCCCATGTTGGATGTTTCAGAATTTCACCCCACATTTGGTCCTCAAGTGCCAAGAATCAGAGGCAACTGTCTTCACATTGTGACGATCTGCAGGAACACCCAGGAAGTGTTGGAAAGCCCCCAATAGTTACTTTAGTTGGTTCAAAAACGATAGCATTTCATGGATTTTCATGGATCTTCATGGTAAAATACCATGGTTACCCTCTGGTAATTTAACATAGCTATTGAAAATGACCATTGAAATAGTGGATTTTCCAATTAAACATGTGATTTTCCATAGTTTTTTGTATGTTTACCAGAGGGTACCCCGAGATTTTCCTTGGAAAAAAAAGGTGAAGCCGACATCGCTGGTGTCCTGAGGATGTTACAGGAGAATTCCCTGCTCTTTCCCAGTAAGGCAGGGACCATCATGCCATCCCCGATCCCCAGGAGCCATCCGGCGCGGCTGGAAATCAGCCATTTTTCCCATCAACCTGGGTAAATTATAACGACCTCACTGCGACCTCACTGGAATCATGGTTATAAAGGGAAATCATCCCCAAATGGCCTTAATTCAGGTTAGTGAAATATTAAAATTTACCCAGAATGAAATGGGTGAACTGAATATGCTTATGAAGCAGTAACTATATGACTATATTCCATAAAATAGCCATTTAATAGCCATTATTGTTGGTTAAACAGTCAAGATATGGACTCATATAGTACGTATATCTCCAAACCCATTGAAGTTATAGCCTGGTTGATTGGTTAAAGACATGGGACGTAGACTAGCTTATTTATTTGGGGATTATGATAGCCCAAAATTAGTAGGGAAACGTCATTTACTGGGAATTTAGCCATGCATTATCGGATTTTCTGGGGGGGCTAACAGAGTTTAACTATCACAACCATGGGGATGTAGCTGACAGTTGATTTTTGATTGGTTATGGAATGGTGGTTATATTACCTATTTCATTGGGGATGATGATAAGCCATAGTTCACAGGATACCTATTTGAAGGTTTCCATAAATGGCGGTACCCCTAAATCAACCATTTTAGGTTGGGATGTTCCATGAAAGAACCCCATCAGCTATTGGGGTACTCCCATTTACGGAACCCCCTATATGGACCATTTGCAATTGTTGCTCCACATCATTTTGTTTGGTGGAAACGTCCATCCTGCCAAGGTGAATTGTTCATTTCCTCTGTAAGTGTTCATCCATTTCTTGCAGATCTTTGCATGTTTGTTGCGTCATGTTGAGTCCCTCTCCATCCAGCTTCCCCTGTGAAGCCACACCAGCAATGCAAGTTCTACTGTGGACTGTGGATGGAAGAAATTCTGCACCAGTTGGTAGATGGTTTATCTCGTTATAACCCCATTCTTTACAGTGTTTCATAGGAATCCCAATAGTTACCAATAGTCACCAACTGGTGCAGGATTTCTTCCACAGTATTATTCTGGTTGGTGGTTTGGAACATTTTTTATGACTTTCCATATATTGGGAATAAAAAATCATCCCAACTGACTTTCATATTTTTCAGAGGGGTTGAAACCACCAACCAGTAATTGTCCAACTCAACCAGCAATTTTCTTATCATTCAAATTCCGTTACGTCAAAAATTACCTTCAATCTCAGGATTATGACCCCATGCAACCCGTCACCTATCTGGCTAAACAAAGCACCAACCTCGCCTCACGACGTAAAACTGACGTTTATGTAAGGGAACTAATCCGAAAATGGTCGAAGATTTCATCTTGTTTTCTGGTGAGTGAATTATAACATGTATCCTGATAATATCCAGATATATCTTGGTTATATTAATCATATCCCACAACAAAAATCCAACTAATCAAATCCCCATAATATCAGATATTAGCATAAAGCTCCCGTTGATCCCCGTGGCGGATCCGGATCCGCCAGGTCTCCGAATGCGTGCAGCTCTTTGTGAATCTGGACATCAGCGAGCGCAAGGCCATCGCCTCTGAGGCGAGAGTTACCAACCGGCGCCGGAGAGAAATCGCAACTCAGTGGATGTTTCCGAAGCAAAAAGGACATTTACCCGGCCTGGTAATTTAACATAGCTATGGAAAAGCACCATTTTTTATGGGAAAATCCACTATTTCTATGGCCATTTTCAATAGCAAACTGTTAAATTACCAGAGGGTACGGTCATTTATACATATTTATACCATCAATTCACATATTTATCATCATTTATCATCATTTATCATCCCATTATCATTGTCATTCCATTATCATATTCATGCATTAAGCTTAGTTGCCAACTAGAAATTTACGAATGTACTTACCATTACCATCCATCACTAAGGTACATGGCATGACAGAAAAGTAGATGGTCGCGAAGGTCATCTACTGTTGGCCATCAACCGTCAACATCCATTTAATTCCAGTAAAATCCATCACCATCATATATTATCATATATATTTATCATATATATTTATCATATATATTATCATATATTATCATCCCATTATCATCGATGATCCCATCCTTTCAGATCATCTTTGGATCTTCGGAGGTGTTGAAGCGCTGGGCTGAAGTCCAAGACATTCTGAAGCTGACCAAGGACGGGTTGAACCGTTCACTGCGCGGTGGATTTTTTGGGAATTTCAAGGTCCAAACTCGTGGGGACAGGGTCAGAACTGAGGATTTTTTTGGTGGAATTTGAGGTTCCAACACTTAGTCGTTTGTTGGTTTAGAACCCAACCTGTAGATATACTAAAGTTACTAAAGTCGTTTGTGGTATATAAATACATACATAGTTATAACTTGTAACTTATGTCTATGGGTCGATATGGTTCTTATTTACTGCTTTACCATAGTGAACATTCACCTAGTTCTTCCAAGCAGCGACAAACTGGCACACCACCTTAGGGGCTGGTGATGTTGGGATCAACAAAGGATGATGAACATGAAATGACCATGAAAAAGATGAGTATGATGGGATATGACTAATGGTTTGTAGTCTATTAAAGGTGACACAATGGGATATAATCGAAAATTACAGGCCGGTTTCCTACCCAGTCATCCACCAATGGCGCCCGGGTACATCAATGAATGGGGACTTACCATCAATCAATTAATATCTACTGTACATTCTTTAGATAGCCGTAAAATAAGCATAAATAACCATAAACAACCATAAACAACCATAACTACTTATTCTTTAAGTAACCATAAATATACGTATATATATATATATAACATTTTTTCCCATGCAACATGAGAAGATCACATGATGTTACTAACAATCTTGCTTGGTAATTTTGTCCAAAGAAATAATGACCTAGTTCCAACACATCCCATTATAGAACTAGTTAAACTATTTTGGAGTTCATATGTTCTTCCACTATACTGTCCATCTTGGTGGTATAGTTAAAGATATGGATACATACACGGATAATTAAATTGGCAGATATGGACAGCATATCATCAATGGATTGGGTTAAGGGAAAATCTACAGGAAACCATATATTTTCCCATGAAATATGGGGTTTTCCTGTAAAATTTCCCTTAAACCAATCCATTCATATCAAGAATCACATTGGTTTTAATGTCCATCCTATTTCTCCAGAGATTCTTCACCATTTTGCGATCCATCATAGTGATTCTATCTAATTCAATTTCCATCATTTCATGGACATCTTCATCCATTTCCATCATGCACCATGAATTGAATGGAAATTCATGATCATCCATTTTCATCCATGTCCATTTCCATATCATTCTTAACCATTAATACATGGCTATGGATCAATACCTATAAGTACCATTTTTAGGGGGATGAACATCCATTTACCAGCTATTTTGATGTTCACCAGGGGTACAAGGTTTTGACCCACTGCCACATATTATTAATCCATTTCCATTCATTTCACCAGTTTGAACCCCATTGAATTTTGAAAAAATGCTGAAATGGATCCCATTTATGGTGAGGACAAAAATGCGCTTGCATGATTTAGATGGAAATGGATTTCCATTATTTATAGTTTTTTTTTTACCCAGGTGGTGCAGGATTTCACAACCATCCACAGTATGGAAATGGAAACGGGTGATCCATTTATCCTTTGGTAAACATACAAAAAGCGAACTGGAAAATCGCCATCTTTAAATTCGGATATTCGGCAAGTCAACGAACTATAAATTTTGGGCCATGGCTTCAATAGTTTTTGGTACCCTCTGGTAAACGTTTACAGTTTGCGAACTTGAAAATGGCCCAGTCGAAATAGTTGATTTACCCAGCTATAAAATGGTGATTTACCAATTAAACATGGTGATTTTCCCATGAAAAATGGTGATTTACCCATCAAAAATGGTGATTTACCCATCAAAAATGGTGATTTTCCAGTTCGCTATCTTAGTTTACCAGGCCGGGTATCCATGGGTATCCTTTGAGTTCGATCGCCGCCAGGAAGCCATGGCAGGTCCGGGTGATGCCGAGGATGGGCTCATGGGATGGGTTTTTTCCATGGGAATTCTGTAGTGATATATATAAAATATGACATAATACAATGTGGGGCCCCCTAGATAGCTAAGTTGGTTTATAACTCCAATAACTATGGTTTATTGTACTTATAACTACAGTTAATGGGGCTTATAAACCAACTTATTACTGGGGGGCCCCACATAATATGGGAACCACGAATTAATGGGATTAGTGATGTCCTATTATATCCTATATATATATACTGTATATATCCAGACATACATATATATATAATGACATAATACCTATAGGATCCATGGTGCTATATATGGTAACATTTACCATCAATATACCCCAAATGTTAGCATATATACCAGCACCATGGATCCTATGGGATATGGGAACCATCAATATGGGATTTAATATGGGAACCATCAAGATACGTTTCTTTTTTGGATTTGAATGGCATTTCGAAGATTGAAATTGAAGAATGATGGTATTTCATGGTATTTGTAGATGATGCACCAACAGAAATTTCGGCAAACAAAGATGGGGACTTCAAATTTGGATTTAGCCTCTGGCAATTTAACATGGCCCATGAAAATTACCGAACTTAAAGATTGTGATTTTCCATAGCAAATCGTTGAATTACCAGATGGTAATCCCTTTACCCGTTCATATTAAATACCCCTTAGAAACCATGGTTTCGTAGGATCATTTAGGGAGTGTTGAATGTTACGGACGTGGGCCAGGGCCATGGCAGAATATATATATATGGAACATTTTTGTTGGTTAAAAGGGGTAACTATCCTCAAAAGGCTTATTTGGAACATTTTTGTCTATGGAATAGATATGCCTTATATAACACTTCCAAAAAGGGGGAATGTCAGAAGCTATGTCAGACTAGTGTCTCAGGGTGGGGATCACTCGGAGAAAGTAATTTATGCGAACGACCACCACCACCATGACGACAATGATTATCATGATATACCATGATAATGACAATGGCAGAGTTGAGGCAAGTCACCGGGAATGGTTCCATGCCAAGAGCTGCTCCATGGTTTTGTTTTTTTTTTCCAATATTGACTCAAAAAATGCTAAAATGTAGGTACATGATCCAGCAGCATGAAGCATACCGGATAGTTTGAACCCAACTATGTACGGAATGATCCATTTTTGTACATTTTTTGTACAGGACTCATTCAACTTTCAGGGATAGGGGTATATCACCAAGAATTGTATGGTCGGTCCCCTCTGGTAATTCGACAACTCATCACTTCCCCGAAAAATTGCCATTGGGGGGTATTCACCATTGTCAGACAGACCCAGTTGGTTATATATATATAATTATATACGTATATATATATATATATTTATTAAATAATATTTATCTGGTTGGTGGTTTCAAACATTTTTATTTTCCATAATATATGGGATAATCCTTCCCATTGACTAATATTTTTCAAGATGGTTAAAACCACCAACCAGATATATATATATATATATGTATGTACACATATCATCAAATATCATATTATCCCTATCACATATTCCCATGAATATCCCATTGAGTTTACCGTTTTTCATGGTTAGCTCCACCTTTGTTAAAGCATGTTCAGACAGACTCATTGACAAACTAGATGGCTGGTGACAGTCAATATATCCTCATATTTTATATTATTTTTTTTGCATATTTGATATGATTCTATCCCCATATTTTTCCTTATTTGAAATATCATCATACCCTCCATGATACCACCATACTTCTTGACCATTTCTTGACCAATTGCCATATTTCTTGGTAAATCACAATATTTCACCATATTTCACCATATTTCTATCCCCTATGATATATATATATATATATACAGGTTAAAGCACCATATTTTTTTGACCGGTGACCAAGTTCTGTGCCACATCCGCTGCAGCTTAGCTCTTGAGCTTGGCGTACACAGAGCTGAAGACGAATGGAGCCAGAAATGAATAGGGGGAGCATTTTTTATATATTTTCAGCATTTTGAAACATTTGAGTATTAAACCATCATAAACCATCCATTTTTGGTGAGGTTGAACCATAGCCAGATGGTCATTTTGTGATGACCATTGCTCGCAATGCCTTGAGCAGCATGTAGACCCGCTTTTGGAAACACCAATTCTTCCGCCGTGTCGGACACCGAAGCGAAAAACGGCAACAAAAACTGCTGAGAATCTAAGGATACACTCACAAAAAGGTGGAACATTGGGGTCATAGTTCCTCCAATCATCTCCTTAAAATGAGAGGAACCGGATCCTGGTTCCGCACCTCATGATTCAATCCTCACAAGTTGGCCACATCGATCCAGCATCGGATGGCAGTGACACCCTTGGAGTGTCTGCATGTGCTGCTCTTCATCACAGGCCAGAGGGGATCTGTGCCTATACACACACAAAAGGATAGAAGTAATAATAATAAGAAGAAGAAGAAATACCCCAAAAATTGGAACGTGGTTAGATATGGTTGGTTACGTAGAACATGCCCGAAAAAATGGGTTGGTTAGAAACAATGAGCCATTTCTTCGGTCATTCTGCATGGCCAAGAGGTGCGCGATGTCTAAAACGGGGAAAAATGGAGCGATGCTAGATGGGTGATTGAAGCCTGGTGATCGTAAGTTTGATATTCGTGTGTTCTCCCATGGTTGTAACTACGTATGGTTTTTCCATCTATGAATACAATAAATGGGTACAATATGGGGCCCCCCAGTTATAAGTTGGTTTATAAACCCCATTAACAATAGTTATAAGTACAATAAACCATAGTTATTGGAGTTATAAACCAACTTGGCTATCTAGGGGGCCCCACATTGTAGTACCCATGGTTTTTATATGTGTTTATCCACTGATGATCCGTAAAAAACAGCTGTTTTCATCGCCCCAACACAGGAGAAGAGTTTGGGACAGATCCCATTTTTGGCGAGAGAAGACATAAACGACATAGGTTTCAATGGGGGGTTCAATGGGGATAATGGAATGGAAAATCCCTACTAAAATGGATGATTTGGGGGTACCCCTATTTTCGGACACCTCCAAATGAGTAAAACATAAGAAAAATAAAACAGACTTGGAAGTCCAACTTGGACACCTTCAGTGAGAACTCCAGAAATCAACGTAGGTCAGGATATACCCAATGCTGATATACCATAATGTGAACCCGGATTCACAACCCCCTGGGCTGCATAAACCAGGGTAGCTGTCAATCCAGGATTAACAAACGGGAAACTTTACAACGTTGTGCGCATGATTATGTACGTGCATGTATACACACCATATATATATAATAGCAATCCCCAAAAAAGATGCCGAAAAGTGTTTCCAGGATATGATAGATTATATGTAAAATAAGTAATATCTAGATAAATAGATAAATAGATAAATAGATAAATACATAAATACATAAATACATAAATACACATATAATATATATATATATATACTGGAGTATTCAAGGTTTCCCACTTTTGGTCATCTTTGTTGAGGTCTGGTCGCCGGCCGCTCCGTTCCCGAGTGGTCCCTGTATGTCGGATGGATCTGCCTGGTCCCGTGGCCGGCCGTGGCCGGGGCGTCTCCAATAGCAATGGTGAAAATCACCTCATTTTCCCCATGAAAACCATGAACATATGGGGAAAATATGGGGAAAATACAGGGAAAATACGGTGATTTTGGGGAAAAGGGTGATTTTGCTGGGTGATTTTGGGTCCATTTTGAGACCCCAAATACGATGTGAGTATGCGATTTCTTTTCCAAAGCGATATTATTTAAGGTTTGGTTGAGACTAAGTAGGACTTCCTGAAAACGCATCCCAGTGCTTTGCTTTTTCCGAGTGGGATATATGTAGGGATGACTTCAAATTGACCTTCGGTTACCACGATGATCGAAATCCACCATTGGTGACCTGTAAAAACTGTTGCCTTTTGTTGGTTGCCACCCCAATGATTTGCCAGGATTTACTGGATCATACTGGATCTATTTCTGGTGAGATTTTCAGGATTGATCGAGATCTATGTCCAACGATCACCAAACCTCCCCAAGCCCTCGACGGGTCACAACTGCTTTTTGACACCTCTGGTTGCAACTGCTAAGGTCTCGGGGTTGTTGTGGAAAATGCCGCAACTGAGAAAAGAGAAGCAGCAACTTGGCATCCAATCGATCCATTCCAAAGGTGAGCTCGGAACTTCGCAGGGCATATCCACTTCCAGTTTTCTTCAGAGGCGATGCTAGTGAGCATCAGAGATTGCCACACCTTGAGATTACCCTCTGGTAAACTAATATAGCTATTGAAAATGGCAATTTATAGTGGAATTACCCATTAAAAATGGTGATTTTCCATAGTTACGTTAGTTTACCAGAGGGTAAATCAAGTTGACCAAGTTTCACTGAGCGGTTTTCTCTTACGTATTGGACTCATATTGACAAGTTAAACAGTTAAACGATGAGATGAACCCATTCTGCGGTTCTTGCCGCTGCTGTTGTCCTTTCGGGCCACAAGGTACTGGGTGGGAGCTTGTCGAGAAACAACCTTCTGTGCCTTGGCAACAACGAGAAACGACCTCTTGTTGGAACGACCTCCCATTTTTGTTGGCTATACATTGCCGGGTCTATTTGGGTAGAGGTTGGGTTTAAAAAAAATAACAAGAGTAGGTAGGGAGATAGAACAGCTACAAAATGCTACAACTATGGAGATACAAGCTCTAAATATCCTAAATGATGGTTAGTTGATGGAATGTCGGGGTATACTACTTGGATCAAATTGGTTTAAAGGGATTTTGTGCAGCATTGGTCGATGAATCGATAGGTTGCATCATGGCTTGTAACAGGTGGAGATTCCCCACTCCCAGACAGGCTTCAGCCAATCACTTCGATGTGTCCTGTTATTTTCTTTTGCTGGCTTGAAGAGTTTGTGAGACAGGTTTTTGTGGGATCCCGATTGAATCCCCAATCGCGGCAACACATTGTAGCTGAGGCATCTTAGAACCTTGGACCTTAGACGAGATTTCACTGGATGGGGGGGTTCATCTGCATTTTTTTGGGGAATCGAAAAAAATCCGAGGGCTGATTTTTCAACTAAAATCAGATTTCACATGAGATAACCAAGAAGCAAAACATAGGACTATGACTCTATGACCACTAAATGATGGGAAGAACTCTTTGATTTAGCCTTTCTGGATCCATCCCCACTGGGTCAGGTGCGATGTAAAAATAGCGATGATGTTATTTATACATATTCATAGAGGATTATATATAGTTACATATATATATATATATCTATATATATACATATGAGATATGGTCAAAATAAGCGCAGACTACTTTAGTAAGGGAGGGTCCAGTTGTGTCCAGAAACACCAAGCCATGGATCCAGCGATAGGCCCCCCCAAAAAAGCGATCACTTGTAACCATATGAGAGTGCATTACTCTTGGTGTAAACCAGGAACATACCCTCTGGTAAACGTTTACATAACTGTGGAAAATCACCCTTTTTAATGGATAAATCCACTATTTCAATGGCCATTTTCAATAGCTATTTTGACATAACCAGAGGGAATTGGGCAGTGCACCTTCACGCGATGGGGCAAAATTGCTGAAAATTCAACCTGCAGAGCCCACGTTTCTTGCAGTGGCCATGGCATTTGTTGTCCAAGGTGATTGAACCGTTGCTTTCTGCAGGCAGTTTGTTTTTTTTCTCCCAGGTCCCAAAGCAGTAGAATTAAACTAAACTAAATGCAATTGAATTCTGAATCAAATCAAAAAATCGTTTTAAATCACGTCTAAATTCCGTTTATGTGCTGTATAATTTGATTTGAAATTCTTCTTCCTTTGTTTCCTTTTTTACTTACGTTCCTTTTTCCTTTTACTTTCCCTTTAAAACTAAATGCAATTGAATTCAGAAGTATAAATCGAAATTGATTTTGAATCCAATTCTGATTTCCATCTATTTCATTTTTTCCTTTTTGTTTCATTTGTCCTTTTCATTTTCTCTTTCTCTTCCTTTCTTGATCATCCTGGTGTTCTAATTTAGCGATAACCTAGCGATAACCTTTTGTTGAAAAAGGGACCCCGGACGAGGGATAGACTCATTTGACCACAGCGATATCCTTTTTCGTTTTCATAGAATTATTGATCTTATATGGGTTACTGTCATTCTAGTTTGGAGTTGAGATTGTAATAAATTTCTTTGCTTAGGAAAGAGTCTAGGAATGTGCTTAGGTAGCTCCCCAACATGGTTGCAAACGCAAACTCAACGAGCGCTCCCTTAATCCATCCCCGGCAGTTTCGAGATCTGAATCCGTGAAGCCAATTCCGCTACAATTTTGCATTATTTAGTGTTGATTTGAAGAAAGCACTGTAAAGCGATAGCCCCCCCCAAAAAGCGATAACCTATATTTTCGTACCAAGCATCAACACTTGATTTTGACGGCGGCTCAGATGTATATTATAGGATCATAAATATGTATATATATATAGTATATAATAGTATACATATATATATATATATACGCTACTGAAAATCAAACATGGCAAACAAACATCTCCGTCTGTAGATGATTTTCCCATTTGTTCCATTCCTATGGGAACTTCCCAAGCTTCACTGGGAATCCGCGGGGACGGATGTTCCAGTTTGGAAGTGGATGAGTACCTACTAATACATGTATGTACAAGTTGTATAGATATATAGCTTAACATGATAACATAGTAATATATAATATAATATAATATATATATAATATGATTATATATCACAAATGTAACATCGTGTAGTTAAAAACATGCGTGAAATGTGTCCCATTTACATGAAGATTATACCAAGGGTTTACTCATCACATACCAACCTTCCAAGTTGGAAATACACCAGAAAGTGACGAATCTCAGGCCTACTACATCGACAGCATAGCAGTCTACATGGTTGCAGTGATGCATGAGAGGTGAGGCTTGGCAGATGGTTGATAGACCAGCTATCGATGGATCGTAAGCGAAACAGAAGTGGTGTCATCTGATGGTCAGAAACTGGAAAAACCAGCATTTTAGGATCATTTCCCAGGGAAAATCGGGGGAAACCAGCCAGGTTTTCCACATATGAAAAGGGCAAATTAGTTCGTGACCTCATGTCGTGAAGCCTGGAATCATGGCGAATGTATAGGGAATCATCCCCGGCCGAACTTTTCAGGTTAGTGAAATATTATAAGCTTCCTAGATTCTTGTATGTTTTCCTCATGTTTATCCCTCCAATCAAGCCACTCTAGATCGCCACTCCAGGCGCTTCGAGAGCATCACTCTGCAGGACATCCATAGAACTTGGGTTTGTTTAAGGTGATGTGTTTATTTCCCCAATGGACAATCTCCACCATTTTGGGGAATCGATTAAAGGAAGATCTTCCATTTTTGGGGGACCCCTATCATAGCAACTCCAGGATGATGGTCGACAACGAGCTTCAGAAACATAACGACTATATAAATGGATGGCAACTATGGTGGAGAATGATTCGAATCCCATGTTCGGTTCATATTAAACAACATGAAACACCCCCTATAGCTGGGTCCCCTCAATCCCACATATGTTTTTTTTTGTTTATCACGTTTTACGTTTTACCGTTTTACCATGGTTGATCTTGGGGGTGATTTTATAACCGGGGAAGGGATGACCCTGGTGGGAAGCCAAAATAGGCTAGTCCTACGGTCCTATGTTCAACTGAATCTAGAAATGTAGGTTTATAGCTGGGGAAATCATCTATACATGCTGGATTTTCATATTAAAACACCTTTGATTAGCGGAAGGTAACTACAGTTTCGAGTAAACAGGAACCAATGGTAGACAGAGGTTATGAGTTACAACCCTCTATATATATATACATACATATATAATGTATTTATAACGTATATATATATAATGTATTTATATTATACCATAGATCATTCATCATTTATATAACATAGATAAGTATGTAATCGATATCATATGGCTTTCGGAAATCCATGAAGTTGCGAGGACAATGTCCGGCTCCTACTGGAATACCTCTGCCAGTTTCAGGCGCGTCTATCGAGAAGCAGAGCCCATGTTAACCCAAGCCATGTAAGGTGAGGCCCCCTAAACAACTACCCGGCCTGGTAAACCAACAGTTTGCTATTGAACATGTCCCATTTATAGTTGATTTACCATGACTGACCTATTCAAGATGGTGATTTTCCATAGCTATGTTAGTTACCAGAGGGTAGGGTTAATGGTAGTTACAAGTAGTGTTAAGAGGCTTTATAAACAAACATAAATCAACTACTGTAATACCTTTCGGGCCTCACCTTATGATGATGCTCATGATCATAGTGACAATGATCATAATGATAATGAATGGATTGGTTTAAGGAAAATTTACAGGAAAGCCCCATAGTTAATGGGAAAGTCTATGATTTCCTGTAGATTTTCCCTCAAACCAATCCATTGATAATGACAATGATAATGAAAACACTAGTAATAACAATGACGGGATGATGAGAACACCGATAAATCATTTCAAATTTTGCCCGAATGGTTGTTGAAGAAATCCCTAATTTCAGTTGTTTTTTTTTTCAAACATGGGTTTTCAACTAAGGACAGTTCCTATTCACTCACCCATAGCCATGAACATGAAGCTGTACCCTTGAGTCAACTGGAACTCGCAGTTATTTGTGCCATGATTCAAGGTGTGGCATTGCGGTAGGTAGTCGAAGGTGAGATATCGAAACAAATGTCTTTAGGTTTTTGCACCAGTGTTTAAGAAAACAACTGGGAACCCACAAAACGACTACAATATTCTGTTTTTGTACCAGGCTTGGCTATCTTCCGTTTTTGGACCGAGCTACATACTTGACGATTGTATTTGCTCATCAGTTGCGGCCATTGGTGGTTTTATGCATTCTTTTAACTGCTACTGGATACTGCTATTGTTGGTGGTTACCTCACTGCGCAACCTTGCTTGGATTGGTAACCTCAGGGGTCGATTTCTAGGATTTAAGCATCTATAAAGTTTCATCAGGTGTATACAGATGTAATAATGTATAATACCCAGCTCACAGAGATATGGGGCATCTCGAAATACCCATTTGGTTGGCGATGGAGGTTGATGGTAAGCTCCCTCATTTTGCTGGTCCAATAATTGTTGGCTATATACAGCTTAGTTTTTCAACATTTGGCGGGTAAGGAAACATTGATATTGTCTCTCATTGATATGACATCTTGGTCTTAAGACCTCAATATTACCTTATGTTGATAGCAATTTGGTGTGTAGTATATTATGATAGCTGATTGGTGTGATTATTATTGCTATTATCATCCCAAAATATCCCTAAAGTACTTTATAATTCTCGATGGTGACAAAAAGGCAATCAAAGTATCACATCATCATCGATGATAATAAAAGTAAATATACAAAAATGGAGGTTTCCTAAAATGGGGGTACCCCGAAATCATCCATTTTAATAGCGTCCATTTTGGAGTACCTCCATTTTAGGAAACCTCCAAATAAATTAGATATATTTCGATTTTCCCACATTTCACGGTTGTGAAATCTCCCATTGTTGCGAACATCTGAAGCTGGCTGAACTACCCAGGCCTTCGAAGCCGCCATGACACAAGCACCAGAGCTCAACGCGGATGAGGCTGTGCCTAGGCTAAGCCGCTAGGTTTATGGCAGGGTTTAGCACATTATGAGCTAGAAAGATCTAGAAAGATTTTGGGGGTGTGTATCTGTGTATATACACTGTGTATATAATGTATGTATATATATATATATACGACAGTATATGATTATGTTGGTATATTGTTAAATTTCCAGAGATCTTGTTTTTTTTTGATATTGGGAACGAAATACTGCACTTTGACTTTGGTTCCCAATGTACCATCAAAAAATCAAAAATCCCAAGGCCCCGTGAAATTTCTCACATGGCATATGTAGTACGTATACACCATTTTTAATCACCATTTTTTATATGTAAACCATCTATACATGGGCCATTTTCCATGGCTATGTTAAATAACCAGATGGTATATGTATAGTACTACCAGTTACAGATAGCTCAGGATTCCCAAGATAGCTCAGATTCTTTTTGGCTTATCCCTGCTGTTTTTGGTTTGTAGATCTTCAACCTAGGACCCCTTGGTTGACCATTCCACGAATGGAGAAAGTGGTCAACCAAAATGGAGGAGTATCCTGCACGAAGCAGAGAACATGGGATGTGATGAAATTATCACACATATTACCCTCTGGTAATTTAACATAGCTATTGAACATGGCCCATTTATAGTGGATTTACCCATTGAAAATGGTGATTTTCCATAGTTATGTTAGTTCACCAGAGGGTAATACAAGGGATTAAACCAAGCACCTCAAGACAAACTTCGTCAATGGGTTATACCACCAGTTAGATGAATGGAATATCCCCACTTTTTTTGAGGATGAACTATGGGTTATGTATGGGATTATAAACCACGGATCCGATTCGGGGGATTATACTATCCAGTATATTGGCTCAGGTATAACATCCCATAAAAAATCACCAGGATATTCCAATTGAGCAGTGTTCAAAACAATCCGTTATGAGAAAAACATCCGGTAAACTAACCAAACAACAGCCTCGGCAGCTCCGAGGCTCTGTATCTCTGCGCAGCCTGCGCCTTCTACGCCTCCAATGGTCGCGCATTGCAGAAGATCGGCAAGTTGGCCAGAGCCATGTGTTGCCAGGCTCGCGAGGATGAAGCCTCTAAAAAGCGACACGATTTTCATGGATTTCAACGGGATATTGGGATATTCATAGGGAGGGAAATGATAAAATGAGATACCGTACCTGGCAATCTAACAGAGTTATGGAAAACCACCATTTTTTGGGTTGGTAAATCATCTACACAGGGGCTTTTTTTTCCATTGCCATAGCTACTGGTATGTTAGATTACCAGAAGGTACGCATCCTTGGGGGCAGCCATAGTTAAAGGGTGGCCATATCCCGACTAATTGAGCCTATCAACATGGTTAAGTTATATCCATCAACAAATCACCCCAATGAGACTATGGCCAATTGAGCATGTTCAAGAAAACCCATTGGTTTCTGTTGGGCTTCTAGTTACCTATTGAAAGGGCATCACTACCAACCCATTATTGGAATAGCTAAAAACACAGCAATAGCAGTTCGCAAGGCAGTTTTTTGACGACAACCCATTGATCCCATTGACACTTGAAATCTGGTGGTCTGGAACATGAATTTTATGACTTGGAAATAGATATTAAACATTTATAGAATATGTATATATATATATAAACCATCAGGATCCCATTTATAGAATAGTATTGGAAATCGATTTTCCCAACTGACGAACACATGTTTTTCAGGGGGGTAGGTCAACCACGGCAACCACCAACCAGGAAATGATTGGAATGGGTTTCAGCCATGTTTCAGTGACTGTTGCAGTGGATTTCACCGCGGGACCTGAGCAGAAGTTACATCCAAAATGTCGCCATTTTCATGGGGAAATTGAAGATAAACCATGAAACTTGGGGTAGGTATTGACAAACAAATGCAACTGGGGATGGTTAGAAAATTAGGGGAATCACCATGTTTTGGGATTCAAACATTGTGGATTAAACCACCAAAAGTCAAGGTTTTTGGTGGGGCTTGAAATTTCTTGAATTCCGGGGTCAACATGGAATATGATGGGAACTTCCAAGCAACATAGACCCTGCCCCAAATTGGCAGTTGTAACTTGTAACTTTCCTCGGATGGACGTTTTAAGAGATGAGAAGAAAATCAATCCATCCATATCCATCCTCTTGCTCCGAATACATGAGCTTTGATCATGGTGTTCCCAACCGACACCCCCCCGACAAGAACGGTGTTTGATGCTTTTGGACACAAAAAGACCGATCAAAAGATATCAAGACATAACCCAATGATCATCACAACCAGTCTATGTAAGCCAGTGAGGATATGGACTGGCAGCAATCTCAAAAGAACTTTTCCAGGACGTTCCTCAATGATCTTTCCTCAATGATTTCCATCTGGGGCTGCTGGACCACTGCTACACGGCGATGAACTTCCATCGGAAAATCAATCCCAGCGATTGAGCAGTGGCAGCAAAACCCTATGTCATTCCATTCAATTCTGGTTGGTTAAGAACGGGATTCCCAGTTCATGGATTCTGATCATCGCCAATCATCAACCAACCAAGGGTCCAAAAGGGTTTAGCAGCTAATTCTTTTTGGCGTTTGGAACATTGCAATGCTTAGGTTACTGCCGTTTGCTGCGGGTCTTGTGTTACTGCTGCACAGCACCTTGGGTTCCATAATCTCTATGGGAAATTCATGCTAAAATGGAGTGACTGCAGCATATCAAGCTCATATTCATATTTTTTGGGGTCGAAATTTAGCCCTGAAAAATAGGCCACACATATGGTAGGTACCTCCAAGAAAACAAGATGAAGCCCACGAACCCGAATGCTCACACATATGTTAATGGTACAGATGTCAAAACACATGGTTTTGCAGTCACGCACAATACCTTTCTGCAATAGTTTATTTGAACAGTCTTGTACATGTTTCCCTTGTTACCAGTCTGCAGTGTGGAGTCG
>Ga0126342_10002479_pt1 | contig 28836 bp, 26 predicted proteins | sample Cyp1metagenome_FD_92528 | JGI IMG/M metagenome (GOLD analysis project Ga0126342, IMG submission 92528) | Coral microbial communities from Lord Howe Island, Old Settlement Bay, Australia - Cyphastrea 1 metagenome | ecosystem: Host-associated > Invertebrates > Cnidaria > Coral ... | reverse complement strand
TAGTTTCCAACCCATATAAAAGCTTACTCCGAAGGATTGAATGAAAAACTTGAATTTTCCATGGAATGGAGTTTCGCGCTTTGGTCCAAAACAGTTTGAGTCTGTTGCAAGTGCGGATTGAGTCTGCAATGCGGTTCATGACTTCTTGTTTATTATCGACATTATCTGTAAGGAGGGTACCGAGATATGTGGCTGTATGTTTGCGGGGTACGAGGGATCCATCTGCAAATTTGATCGAAGATTGCTTTCGGTTCAAGGTTAAGTTGATGCATTTATCCAAATTTAGTTCCATATTGTAATAGCGGGATTCCGTTTGTATTATACACATATCAAACCTAGACAGATATACAGCTTTGCACACAGGTGTGTAGTCAGTGGATCCACATATACCCATAGCAAAGATGAACCAACCCATTTCAGCAAGAATTTTGACCGCCATTTGGTTACCTAATAGTGGATACCAGTGCTAATTTTGGTATTTTGGTTGACTGGTAAAGATACCCAATTTCCTGATTCCAGTGGTGCCCTGTTTTGAACCATACCCAGAACGTCAACGTCACATGTGATTCACCAACCTGAAACAAGAATCTTCAGACAACGCCAGATCATGTTGTTGGTTCTATGTACTGTATCCAAGTATATACCCATTACGTTCCCCATTATATATCATTATATGGGGATGGGTCAAAACCCTGGTACCTAGTGAACCCCAAGTCATAGCTGGGATTTATGGATGTTCATCCCACTAAAAATGGTATTTTCATAGGTATTGATCCATAGCCATATAAGTCTTGCAAAGACACCCATTATGAAAAACACAACTGTCGCGGTTCTTCGCTGAACCTTTTTTCTGATCATCCCAAGAAGCGTCCATGAAGTCATCACGAAGTCTGAACACGTAGAAAACACGTCCCCATTCGAAAACACGCGGTGAAAAAAATACCCTCTGGTTATGACTAACAGTTTGCCATGGTTTTTCGATGGCCCCAATCGAAATAGATGGCTTACCGTTCTTAATAGCATGGTGGATCTTTCCATGGCTATGTTAGTCATAACCAGATGGTATACATATATATATATATATATTTTTTTGTAGGAAAAAAAAAGAACACTCACTAGTTTAAAGGAAGCTTCATCTCGACCTGCTTCATCTCAGCTATGGGCACCTCCCAACCCTGGTGTTCCACCAGCTTGAATCCATGGCCTCAAGTCATGTGGGGACCGCTGGGTGGAAAGCCCGGTATCAAACGGCTTCAGGATGAATGACATACCCTCTGGTAAACTAACATAGCTATGGAAAGATCCACCATTTTTAATAGGGAAATCACCTATTTCTATGTTCATTTCCAGTAATGTAACAAATTACCAGAGGGTACAATTTCTGAAACCTCTGGGTCAAGAAAGTGAACCTTCGGATTGATGAATATCAGTGAATATCAAGAAATCGTTAAATGAAACATGTATTCCGACCATTTTTCAAGGTTCCACCAGAGGCTACAAACTCCAGTGAGATGCTAACTTAGTCAATCCAATAAACAGCGAAATTGCAGACATTCACAACTCAGAAATAAGGTACCCTCTGGTTATGTTAACAGTTTGCTATTGAAAATGGCCATTGAAATAGTTGATTTTCCAGCTATAAAATTGTGATTTCCAATAGCTATGTTAGTTTATCAGAGGGTAATTTTGGGATTTCATCCCTTTGTAAATCATCCTAAGGTGACTTCTCTCATTCTATCCCTTGGTGTTTCAACCAGTTCGGAATAGATTCCTGTTTTGTCACGTGTTTGTTCGAAAATGGCCCAGGTCTTTTTTCGGATTTTCCCAGCTACCCTCTGGTAAACTGTTACATAACTATGGAAAACCACCATTTTTCATGGGTAAATCAACTATTTCTATGGCCATCTATACCATAGCTATGTTAAATTACTAGAGGCTATGGGCACCTCCCAACGGTCCGGATCCCTAGGATCCCGGGCCATCTTTCCACACCATGCGCGCCCCAAAGTTCCCCTCAAGGCAGCCGCAGTAGTCACTGGCCGTGAAGACACTCAGAAGCAGAGCCTCAGCACCTGGCTGGCTGGGCGAAGGATTACCCTCTGGTGAACATACAAAAAACTATAGAAAATCACCATTTTTTATAGGTAAACCATCTATAAATGGGCCATTTTCCATAGCTATGTTAGTTTACCAGAGGGTAGCTAAACCAATGGGATCAGCATGGGAATACAATGGGAATCTCATGGGAATATATGAATAATGTATATATATATATCATGGGAATATATATGGGATTTGATAGGATTTAATGGGAATACTGAATAAGTAGCCTTTTTCAACCAGAAATAGGTGGTCTAAACCATCCCCAACTGGTTTAGTATTGGATCTAGTCATCTGGGGGGTTCATGTGGATGGTATTTAACAGGGGGATGGGATTAGAAGGGCACCCAACCTTAACTAAACTTAACTAAAAGGACTTTGTAGAGCACCCCAAAGCTCTGAAGATTGGCTATGGCGGCTATGGGGATGAAAACTACGTGCACCCCAAGAAATGGGTAAATAGATATGTTTCTATTCAAACAACATGCTTCTCGCTTCAAACGTAGGAAAACTGGGTCAGTCGACGCATACATCCGTTTCAAATGGCCGCTTTAATATGAAAAGAATTCAATTCAACCCAGGGGAGTCAAAATTTATTTATCCGACATGTCGATTTGATGGTTTTTCCATGGTTTTTTCCATGGTTTTCCCATGGCTTTCCCTAAGATCTTCAGACCTTTCTACGTCACCATGGTGTCAAAAAAAAACCTGCGCCTGGAAGGTGTTTTCCATCGGCAGCCAAATGCCACCTGAGAGGGGAAGAATTTCGATGTTTTGTCAGCCCAAAAAAAGGAGACCAAAAAGCACGAAATATCACTATTTTATACTATTCTAGTATACTTTAGCAGGATCTTATGCGAACTTCTATCTATTAGGATCTTATGCGAACTTCTATCTTTTTGGTGGTTTTTCGATATTTTTAATGATGAGGGAAAATCCGGGATATATCGGATATGATGATGGGGGAAAACGATCATGTTCATTCTGCCAATAATTCACCAGCATTCACCGGAAAAAAGCCTGGAGCATTCAGTTGATCTCTGGGGCTCCGTTTTCTGCGTTTGAAAAGTTGACCAAGTTGACCCATCCCGGATGTTGAGACTACCTGATATCTTTCATCTACCTGATGTCTTAACCAAGACTAGCTGAAGGGAAAATCGACCCAAACAAAAAAACATATACAGTAGTTGATGGGCAAAAAAAACCATGGTTTCCTGCAAGTTGTCCCGGACTAAACCAGTTCATGGACGCATTCAGATGCTGCGGATGCCAAATTTCCAAGCCTTCCAAGCCTCTTTCCGAAGCCAAGGGGCCATTCAAAGCCGCGACCACTGAACTCTTCACCACCTTAAGGGATGCCCAGAAAAAAACAGCCACACAAATGGACGTGTTTGAAAATCGATTGCATACCATCTAGCATACCATAAAAATGGGGAACATCATGCTAAAATATGCTAAACTGCTAAAAACCCATGGGAAAAATCGGGGTACACCTTTTTGGCAAGCCCAAGCACGCACGATCTTGAACTGTGAGATGTGGGTGTCGCATGGTAGAACCGTATAGCCAAGTCATGGGGGGAATCACGTCTTCAGGGGTTTTGTGAGTGCATGTCTTCATTTTGACCCAGACCATGAATTCCCATCATTGGGTGGCGATGAATTTTGGCCCCAAAAAATTGTCACTTTAAGGCACGTGAAAAAAACCCAGCACGTTGATGCTAAAAAAATCCCGACCTTTGTTGATGAAATCCTAAATTCTATGAAATCCCCTGGGATTTTTGCCACTGAAATCATCGATGATTGACTCAGTAATTATTACAGCCATCTGTCCCGCCATCTGGATCCGGCCAGCCATCCGGCCTGCCATCCGGCCATGGAAGTCCCAGATGTTTCCACCTTCCCTGCACCAAACCACAGGGTCCACAGGGTCCAAGGCACTCCTTCCAGGCAGCTCATGGGACCGAACGAAGAGCTGCAAATTCAAGCTCCGCAGGACCGCCAGAGTCACATCCTTGGAGAATTTTCTCGGCACCCCATTGGGGGGGGGTCGCCTAGTGAAACACTAGAAACAAACACATAGGGGGAAAAAAAAGAAAGGATATTGGCTAGGCTAGCATTCGAACTGTTGTTAGGTTTTAAGGCACCAAAGAATCAGTTGCTTTTGGGGGAGTAACCAGGTGGAGCACCCAAAATTTGGGATTCAACGATTGGTTTACCCTGAAAAATAGTGAAATCGTCACAATTGGTGAACCCCAGTCAGCATGGATTTCCGGATTTCCAGTTCATGGATAATGATCATTCGCTACATATTGGATAGCACTGGATAGTAAAACCCCCAAAAACTCAGCAACCTACGAAAAAATATTAGATTTTTGTTTATACCCCAACGAGGTATGGATATTATTATACATATATATATATATATATATATCATATAAACATAAGAATGTGATAAAAAATGAATTCAAACAATGAACCAACAGGAGTTTAGCAGCCCCCATCACGTCAAGCATCCGGCCCGAAGGACACCGCGTCGCCCCCACGGTCATTGGGCCCCAGCCCCTTCTCGTGCTGTGGATCAGCCCAGGTGGCGTCGTAGATGAGTCTCAGGCGGTTTTTGGAGGCGAAGAAAGAAAGGTTTTGGAGATCACTAACCATTCTAAAACCTTGGGCGGTCGAACAACTTGGGCGTATAATTTCAGTGGAAAAATATGGGACTATTGGAAGTTAATCATAGTTAATATCTATTGATTTATGATGATGATTGATTTATTAACTGGGTATGGATCAATACCTATTAATACCATTTTTAGTGGGATGAACATCCATAAATCCCAGCTATTTTGATGTGAACTACAGGGGTGCAAGGTTTTGACCCATCCCCATCTATGGTTAGTACATCTCAAATTTTACCATGATGGTTTTTGGGGAATTTACCAACCACTAGAGTAAAAGTTGGGATACCAGCTTTTAAAGTCAACCTGGGATATACTAACCATTTTTAAGGACACAACTACCCTATGTGACCGTCTTCGAAGGGAAAACCACCATTGATTCTGGCATTCGGCTTCTGGGGATTCTTGGGGAACCATCTGTGATTGGGATGATGATGACACATTACCCTCCGGTGTCAAACAGAACTATTTGGAAACCCTAAATAAAAAAATGGAGCTTTGTAGCTCAGAAAATCATCTAGATAGAATGGTGATATACCATCCAAATTATATAAAGTAGACCAGGTAGACCCTGAAAACAGCCAATTTTGAGTGGCGACTCATCTTCCAACCCCCTATTTGGCAGGGTCCATGTTGATTGCAGTAATACTGGGAAGTAAGTGGATTCGTGGTTGGTTTCCACACGAATGGAGTGCTTACTGTACAATCACCAGCATTGTTGACTGCCTCTAAGACTCGTGGGTTGTAGACTGAGCATGAACAACATTTCTGAGCAAGGGAACAATACTCGAAAATGGTGAACTACGGGATACAATCATGGGGGGATAATTTTGGTGGGGAAGATGGCCAGGAATTAAGGGGAGAGGTTATCTCCTCTTTCACATACATATCATATGAACCCAAAACATGTTTCTAAGTTTTAACAGGCTGCTGGGTATGAATCAAGTCACCGCGTATCTGAAAATAGGAGACCCAAAAATTTGATAGTTGATCGCCATTATCATCATTTGCGTATCACGTAGCTTGGGGGTATCTGTTTGGGGTTTCCACTCCTCGTTTTCTCCTTTGAAATTGCCATAACTTCATGGTAAATAATTTTTTTTGACAAAACCAGATACTGTATCACTTTCTTGGTTGTGTAGCAGATCATATATCCCATTCTATACCTATCATGGTTGGTTTTATACCCACATCCCACTATATATGATAGGTGAATTACCCCCAGTACATCCCATTGTAAAGGTTATATGTATCTATACATTCGACTACATCCCATGGTACAATATCTAATATATCATATACGTTTATTTATACTCGTCATTGATGGTTAATATGCAGTAAAAAAAAAAAACTACAAATATCATATATCTACGTTTATTATCGTTTATTTATAACATCTTATACCCATCATTGATGGTTCATATGCCAGTAAAAGGATCACTCTCTGTGAATCCCCGGGATCCTCAGTGACAAAACGGGAAACTGTTTCTGCCGTCCATCCACGTTCTCGGGGATTCGCAAGGGCCGTTCCAGACCTTCCAAGTCCTGCGTTGATTTGTTTCGATGTCGCGCCTTACGCGAGACCGTTGCCTGAGATAACTTGGGACTTGGGAAACTGCAGAAACTCAATTTCAATCATTTGGAACTGCTGTGCTAAACGCCATGCCATGAAGCCAGTAACCAACCACTTCTTCGTCATTCTACATCATCCCAAAGAAATTGTGCCCATGAACTCCAAGCTTTGGGAAATTTTAAAAATGGTGCGATCATTGATGGGAAATAATCATTTGCCCATAATAAACATTCCATCATTCGCTTTTTCTCAGAGAAAGCGACAAAAATCTGGATGAAAATCCTGTGATGGACCACTCGGATGCGCCAAAGGGTAAGTGCTTCACGTCATAGCCATGCTTAGTTCATCCATTTAGACGAAAGGAAAACAAAGGCTCATAGGGATATGCGAAGGTAAAATGGGCATGTCCATTTTAGCTGCGTATACTTCAAAATGGCCATGAAAACCATTTTCGGGAAACGATGAGAAACCAGCACATGCTTTGGTCAATTTTTGGCATTTTTGGGAGCTGTGTCATACCCTCTGGTAAACTAACAGTTAACTATGGAAAATCACCATTTTATAATTTTATAGCTGGGTAAATCCACTATACATCAGCATTTTCAATAGCTTTTTGTTTGTTTACCAGAGGGTATATATATATACTGACTGGTGGTTTGGAACAGTTTTTATTTTCCAGAATAATAATACTAATGATAATAATAATAATAGTAATAATAATAATAATTATAATTATAATAATAACAATATTAATATATATATATATATGGGATAATCCTTCCCATTGACTTTCATATTTTTCTTTCTTTACCAGGCCAAAATCTCTTCGCCGAAAAAACCCTCACCGGGTCCTCGAGTGGACCCCCCTTCTCCCAACATCTGGGGAGCCCCCCGTGCATCACCAGACCTGGGGCACCCCAGGGTGCCAGGGTGCCAGGCATTGCAGGCTGGTGATGGCTGGGAAATCCCCGAAGGAAAGAGGATTTTAGCTGAAATTCATGGGAAAATATGGGAAAATATGGGAAAATCTCCATAAATGGAGGTTTTTAGCTGATAAAATCATCGAAGTAAGTGGTGAATTTTCCGGCGAGCCACGTTTGAGAACACCCCAGGGTAACTTTAACCACTTACTAACTGGGGACATCCAAGTAGGACCAGGAGGAAATCATCATCAGGCATCAGGATGATGGCACCACAATCAACACAAGCCGCGCATCAACAAGAAAAGGACTCATCCGAACCATGGACCCGTTGGAAACCATTGAAGTCCGAAAAAAACGATGATTCGATCGAAATTTCTCTGAAAATGTTGAACTACACCGCTGGTACCCTCTGGTAAACTAACATAGCTATGGAAAATCACCATTTTCAATGGGTAAATCCACTATAAATGGCCATTTTCAATAGCTTTTTGTTAGTTTACCAGAGGGTAGCCCCCTGCAGATCTGAGCCACAGGTGTCATCCACCACCGCTGCCAGAGGGAGCTGATCACATAATTCACCGAAGGCATCCAACAAGTCGTTCACCTGGAGGCGTAATAAATGTGTAACCCATCTAATGGAGGTAATAATGGATTTTAATGGATTTTAATGGTGATTTATGGTAATTTATGGTGATTTTCCATGGGATGTAATGGGATTTACCCTCTGGTAAACTAACAGTTTGCTATTGAAAATGGCCATTGAAATAGTGAGTTTTCCCAGCTATAAAATGGTGATTTTCCATAGTTATGTTGATTTACCAGAGGGTAGCGACTTTTCCAGAAAATTTGGATGGCCGGTTTTGGATGGCCCCAAAAGCCGACAAAAAGAAGTGATGAAAATGGAAACGTCGGGGATATGTGTTTGATTTATTTTGGTCGATTTCCTACTTGTTTCAACCTCTGCTCGCAGAAAATCAGAAGAAAAAAACTCATGGAAAAATCTGAGCCAAGAAAGAAGAAACGCTAGCTTTACAAAGGTGGGGCCCCCAGCTTTTTTCGGACTCCGCTCCTCATCTCAGTTTCAGCACAAGCGGCGAGATCCAAAGAGAAGTATCAACAAATATTATGTGTATATATATATGTATACATCAATACAACATATATATATATATATATGTATGTGTGTGTATGTATATGTGTATATATGTACATGTATATACATCAGTTTCAGCTGGTTGGTGTGAACAACCACCCTGAAACCCCCAAATTTTCCGAAAGGGAGCAATTGTTGGGGGTACCCAAAAGAATTTTCATGCCAACTGCCTGGACCACGAATGGATTAAGCTTTTTTTGGCATTTTTTGCTATGGAAAAACATGGAAAACCCTGCTATTTTTCAATTGCAAATGTACTATAGGGTAATATACCAAGTACTATCAACTACCAAGCAATCAGCTCACTCAACTCCCAAGTACTCAATCAGCCTGTGAAGCTCACCCTGTTTTCTATCCGCAAAAACGGCCAAGTCGTCATGGGTTGTACATACTTTTTTGGTCAATGTTGGGGTGATTGAAACGGTCAACTGTTGACCGTTTCATTAGAAAATCTATGGGTAAGATTGATTGGGTTGATGGAAAACTATGAGTTGTACACTTCAACGGTGATGTTTGGGTTGATGGATTTGTGTCCAGGAAATCGCCAGGAAAAGTCAAGAAAATCACAGAGGAGAATCGAAACACCAAGCATGTCATAGTCTTGCGTCACTTATACCATGTACTTTGGGCAGCTGGATGCGGCTTTCATCATTGGGATGAATATCTGAAAGAAACCTTACCAAACTGTGTGTTCTTTCCACCCCTTCCGCAATGATATGGAATAACCCTCCAACAAAATCCTGGCAGATATGGATAAATGTCCCATGAAAACACAGCAATGATGGGGCAGTTTCAAAAATTGCCATGTTGATTGCCAGGGGCCGATTTATCAATGGAAAATCACCCGTGAAACTAGATGATTTACCTAGTGAAAATAAAGGTCCATGAACCAAATTAGATCGTTCGAGCACCAAAGGTTTATGTCTCTGCTTCGTTGAAGATCTTATTGCCATCTGGCTTTGTCTGAAAATGGGATTCCCAACAATTCTTGGTTGATCACATTATTCCCTATGGAAATCTCCATGTGGATATCATTAACGATGTAGCCATTCCTTTATCACCCAATTTCTCTCGTCGTACGCACAAATCATAGGTGGCTGTTGAACACCGCTCAGCTTTACAGGTTATAAACCATTATGTCACAAATATATATATATATATGTATATATATGTGTATATATATATATATATATGTATATATATATATGTATATATATATCATACCCTCTGGTAATTTAACATTGCTATTGAAAATCGCCATTTGTAGTGCATTTACCCATTGAAAATGGTGATGTTCCATAGTTATGTTAGTTGACCAGAGGGTATCATTTCTGTGTATCTATGTATGTATATATATATTATATATATGCATACATATAAATATACATCTATATATTCCATCATGTTCATTACAATATATCCCCATTATACACCCAATTGTTATTAGTTGCTAGCTATACATGTGGAGAAATACCCCATCCACATTAGCGAGAACCATTATTTATCACTAATGGGCAACAACGTAATCAAACATGTATCATGAAAAAAATAACCTTCAAAAAGATAGAAATGTAATTTACCCTCTGGTAAACTAACATAACTATAGAAAATCACCATTTTATAGCTGGGAAAATCCACTGTAAATGGGGTATTTTCTACAGCTATGCCAGTTTACCAGAGGGTATCACTACTTTAGTAATGTAATAATATTAATCAGTATCATACACTATGGTTATTATAGTTATGTTCACCAACTTAGCGTTCACGAACTGGGGCCCCATCCTGTAGTAATGTTTTTTTACTTTTCTATCTTGGTGCCTTTTCAGGTCCATCTCGCACCTCTGATCGATCCGAGTATTTGGCCTCAATCTCACCGCTGAAGCCCTGAGCAGCATACCTTGTGATGTCGTAAGTCATGGTGCCCCAAAATCCAAAGCATCAAAGCATCTTTGTATTGATGATACCCTCTGGTAATTTAACGTAGCTATGGAAAATCACCATGTTTAATGGGAAAATCCACTATAAATCACCATTTTCAATAGCTATGTTAGTTTACTAGAGGGTAAGACTTGAAACCCATTGGCAACACTGGGCTTTGGGGATATGGCATTTCCAGAAACCACATGAAAAATATGATGATTTGACGAAAAAAATGAGGATGATGAGGATGTTCCCAGCAAACGAATCTGGATTGTACCTGCATTGTGCCTACAAACAAACCGCTATAAAACCTGCACGTACAATGCTAGAAACCAACCTGCTAATCTGAATTTTGATTGGTTAAGAACCTCATTTTGAAAATGGGAAAAAATACCTCGAAAACCAAGGGATTTGAACTTTTGAACTTGCCCCAGCAAGTCAGCCGAATCAGCCAGAAATGCCCAAAAAAAGTGGGCTCAGAATCCCATCTTGAGGTAGGCATGGTAGGCCCAGGGATTTTTGGTCCAAGGGCAGATATCCCAGTGTCATGGTTTTTTGGTCCATGTCTCCGAAAAAAACCTGAGACATCCTGATACATCCCGCTATATGAGTCAAGTCTTACCAGCACTGCAAGATTGCCATCCTGTTTTCCATCAATCTTAGGACCATCCAATACTTGGCATACCGGCATACCATGGCATACCCATACGATTAAATTGTAGTGGTTGGATAACTTGTCCCCTAAATTTTCCAGCTGAGATGTTCCTCCAAGTGATCATCAGCGGCTGGCATGGAAAGGGCCATTTGTTAAAGATACCTTGCGAAAAAAGGCAGCTTAAGTCCCCTCCTGTTGATTCAACCATCTCGAACCCCACATTCGATGATTCAATGGGAGATCTCCAGGATCCTAAAATGGAGGTACGTTAGTACCATATGTTTGGCCATATTTTGGGGGGGATATCCCCTGAAATTAAGCCCTGAAAAATAGGCCTTATATATGGTAGGTACCTCCAATGAATCGGTTCCTGAAATGGCCATTGAATGATGAAGCCATTCACCAGCTTTGCAACGCAGCAGCTTCCAGATTTCAGGGTTCCAGCGCTTTTTTCGCGTTCCAGTTCCGGAACCCGGGGTTTAGGCTCGGGGAACGACACATTTTCATACCCAACAGTCACTGCTGTTGGGAACCACCCTCTAAAAAACACCAAATCGTTGCGGGTGACTGCGGCCAGTAGTCACGATCTTCATGATTGCCTCAGCATATGGATCAGCGGCACCAACTCGAATGGGTCTGGTCGGGTCATCAAAAGATTGAGGGGAACTGCGATGTTTGATCATCTGCTTGAACCACATGTTTGATTTGACAATTAAAGCACTTTTTGTTGTTTGGATGTTTTTTTGCTTAACGCATCCATCTGCGGTTGAGTATCCCTCCACTCACCTGGAAAGTTCATTCTACAAGCACACTTCGAAGTAGCAAATGGCACAATTCAAATGGTCAAGCCCCGAGCCATCACAGGTTGAACTAGACCAATGGTGGAGAAACTTTGTCATATTCGTATGCCTCAAAGTCCTGATCACCCTTCTGTTCACCCCAAAATAGCTAGGATTTGTGCGTGTTCATCCCAAAAAAATCTGGCATTTCATAGGTTGAACGGTTGAACCATCTCATCTCCATATCGCCCTGTATCTCCGGTGCCTCTTGTCACAAAGATGCATGAAGGTAGGGCGATTTTGTAGGCCAGCACCTGCCAGGATGTCAGGTTAACCTCCAAACCCCCAGCATTGCCATGTTTGGTGGTCAAATGAGTTACCAGCCATGGAAAATCACCATTTTAATAGGTAAACCCAGGTAAACCATCTATAAATGGGCCATTTATCCATGGCTATGTTAAATAACCAGAGGGTATTTCTAGTGGTCAACTCCCATGAATATTTCATCCTCAAATCCCGGAATTTAAGTGTTTGTCTTGAATCACCATCTTGGTCGGTGAAATCCCAATGGTTCAATAATCATCATCTTTGTCGGGAAAAAAACTCATTGCTTCGATATCAAAACTCATAATATATATATATATATATATATATTATATAATATTGGAAGAAATCAACTTTAATGAGTTAATAAATCAATCATCATCATAAATCAATAGATTAAACAGATTAACTTCCAATCGTCCCATATTTTTCCACTGATGAAACGCCCAAACTAAGTTCGACCGCCATGCCGCCATGCCACAGAGGCCCAAATCTGCAATGCTCGCTGCCCCCCGCGCCGTTCCGAGTCGCCTCGGTCCTGACGGGTCAGGATGAAAGGGGAAACCGCAGGCTTTCAGCAAGGTGGTGCCCCAGTTCGGAATCGCTAAGTTGGTGCAAATAAGTCCAATAACTATGGTTTTTGTTGGTGATATATCTATAGTTAATGGGATTATAACCCATTTATAACTTTCAGGGGCACCACCTTGAGGGTTTCCAGAAACCTTAAGCCCAGCAAAAATCCTGGCTTTAACATGGTTGAACCAGTGAATTTCGTGAAAACTGGAAAATGTCACCATGTCACCAGTCAAAAAAATGGGACTTGACCAAAATCCCGAGCTGAACCAGCAAGAAAAACGGGGGTGAAGCACTAGCGAAAGGGTTTCGCAAAACAGTAGGACAAATGTAGATGTTGTTTAGAAAAAATTCAGCAACCTAAGTTGAGCAAAATAGTGAAAATCTGAAAATCGAATAACCATCACCAGCCCATTTTTGGAGAAATGCTACAACTTTTTTTGGAAATTCACAAAAACCATTTCTTCACGACGAAAAAACCAGCAAAGTTCAGGACTTGACGAAACAAGCTACAAGGAAAATGGTTAATTGCAAACTGGGATTAATTGCAGGACTGCACAGCTATTTTTTCGGCCTTGACTAAGACTAAGAAATATCGATTTTTTTTGGATTTGTTCTCAAACCTGGGGGTGTTGACGAAGGAAATTTTTGGGATTTGAGTTTCAAAGTTTTGTTCACAAACCCAACAAGACTTGCGAAAAACACAAACTGATCACTCTCATCTAACCAATGGCAGTCATCGCTTTTCGGGGACAGGTGTGAAATCACAGCACTCCAATGGCACTCCAATAGTAGGCGTAGACTCAGCAATGGCCACGTGGCCCTGATTTATAGTGCAAGATGCAATTTGGTGATCCTTAAAATGTACCTTTGGGGCACCCCAGAGATTGCGTCATTGCATTACCCTCTGGTAATTTAACGTAGCTATGGAAAAACACCATTTTCAATGGGAAAATCCACTATAAATAGCCATTTTCAATAGCTATGTTAGTCATAACCAGAGGGTAAACCACCCAAAATTTCAGACGACCAGAAATGACGCCAGAAATGTAGTTTGACGCCTCCCAGAAAAGAAAAAACAAATTCAGCACAGCAGCCCCCAGAAAGGCCCAAGACACACAAATGTCGCCATTGAAGATGTATACCAACTCTTTGCAGGGTGTCCCTTCCTTAAGACCAGCACGCTGGGTCCTGGGGGGTTTGGAAAACTTTGGAAAACTTTGGAATAAAGCAGAAGTCCCGTGGAAATGAGATGAAATATCATTATCCCTCAATGCCTTCGACAATTCCCCGTATTCCCCGCACAAGCAGCGCCTTAGATTTTGAGCCGCGCTCCATGATGGAAATTGAAAAACATGGTCCTGCAACTTTCCCTACAATCCAGTGAAATTCAGATTGATTCGTCTAGAGATTTACCAGACAACAATTAGCCACCCCTTCAACAAGATACCCTCCGGTAGTTTAACATAGCTATTGAAAATTGCCATTTATAGTTGATTTTCCCATTATATAATAATGGTGATTTTCTATAGCTATGTTAAATTACCAGAGGGTACCATTTTGGCATTGGGAAGATTGTCCAGAAAAAAAGAATCAACCATCCACGTTTGCCCTCAACCATTAGCAACCTCAATAGGTAAGTCATCTACAGATAGGGGGATTTTTCAGTATCCAGTCCTCCAGAATCACAAGAAAACCGCTGTGTGCAACTTGTGGGGACTGGGTGCTCATGATTTATTGCCACTTTCTTCTTATATCCCCATTATTGATTGTATAATTATCTCGAAGTATAAGCAGTATGGCGTTGTCTGAACACCCCAAAGTTTGATGTTTTATCCTCGTTTTCCCTTAGAATTGCCATTTCGTGCGGTTTTTTCCCCATGTCCAGACCCATATGGCAAAATGGTACCCTCTGGTAAACATACAAAAAACTATGGGAAAATCACCATTTTATAGCTGGGTAAATCCACTATAAATGGCCATGTTGAATAGCAAACTGCTAAATTACCAGAGTGTAAATTTGTTGGGCCAATCGAAAGCCAGGGCCGCAACTGGTTTCTACTCACGGGTGCAGTTCTACTGAATAGGGGAATGTATGGCCATGATTCGGGGGATTATACCCCTTATAGTGGGGGATTACACAATGCCAATTGCACCCCCCAACTACGGGAAATATGCGTGCGTGTGCAAAAATAATAAAAAATAATTAATTAATTAATTAACTAATTAATTAATTAATTAATAATATATATATATATATGTGTGTTTATTTATATATTCATTTATATAGATACATATATATAATATATATTATATATTTTATTTATTTATTATTTATCTACCTATCTCTATCTATCTATCTATCCATCCATCCATCCATCCATTTATCTATACATATATCTACATGTATACATATATATATGTTTATTTTTATATATACATATATATATATATATATGTTGATATATATATATATTATAGTATATATATATTATAGATATATATATATATTATATTATATATTATATATTATATTATATATATATTATGTATATAGATATATTATATATTATATATTATATATTATATATTATATATTATATATTATATATTATATATATATCATGTATGTTTATATATGTTTCTATCTATGTATATATACATATGTTTATATTTGTAAATGTTTGTATTTGTATATGTTTGTTTATACATATGTTGATATATATATATATATGTGTATTTATCTTTTTATTTATTTCTATAGACATATGTTTTTTATATATACATCTATATATATATATACATATGTATTTATATATACACATTTATACCCCAATAAAAACCAAAATAGGTCCCCATTATGGCTGTATGCCCATCTTTCTTGGCCAAAAAAAACAATCACGTATATTGTTAATCCCCTTTTTGTTGGTGATTAAACCCCCATTGTTGGTGATTAAATCCCCTATATATCATTAATAACCCACATTGTTGGTGATTAACAATGATTTAATGATAAATCCGATTGTGGGATTATTATATGATTTTCATATGATTTTAATATGATTTTGATTATATCTCAATATTGTTAATCCCCTTTGTTGGTGAAAATCTGATTTTTCATCTGCCCCCCGGCATGATCCAGAGATATGACATAGATCATCCCCGAGTGTCAGCCGTCCAAATGTGCACCACATCTTTCAGGTGGCCTTAGCACCAGGATGTTTAAAGGAATATAATGCGGACTTGATGGGGCTTGATGTGGATCTGTGTGTGTGTGCGTCTGTATCTATATATATAGATATAGATACATATTTTACATGTACACATACGATGTAATGGAGCTATATGACATATATATATAGAGAGATTGATATAAATATATAAATATAGATTGATAAATATATATATATGTATGTGATCAACAGTATGATTTTAGGGACGGTTATAATTATGATAATGAACCAGTTCACCAGCGGAAATGATGGTTTTCCCTTTTCGGACAAACCCAATAGGACTCTCCTGCAGCACAGCACTAGACGTCATGTTTTGTCCGAACTTGGAGCCAAGTTAGGTCCTCAAAAAAAAAAAACGCCTTTCCAGAATATCCTATATGTTTCCATATGGAAATCTCCTTCCTGAAATTCAAGGTCTCCAATTGTGGCACTTATTTTTGGGTGCCTGGCCTTTTGGAAAAAAGGTTCAAGACACGTCCAAAAAAAATACGAGTTTCAGAGCTTAAAAGGGCTTATTGTTTAGGACACTTGTTGAAAACATGTGTCAATTCCAATCCAAAGGGAAGAAGATTTGGTGCAAGAAACAGAAAAGAACCTCTGCTGAGTTAAAAAAAACAAACGTTTACTATGTTTTGCAGTCGTTTCCCAGAATACCTTGATTTCAGCAAATTCATATCATGCTTCATGTTCACATACATGTAGTTTCCAGCGTATTTGGAAGTGTAGCCCGACACCTCTGTATGTATACTTCTTATGTATATCCACATGCATTTCACTTGCATCCCACAAGCGTCTCATATAAGTTGCCGTTTCAAAAACATGTCACATACTTGTCACATAGAGTTCACATAGAGCTCATATACAATTCACAACAAAGGCCACATGTCATAGACGCTTCGTGTACGTTTCATAAATGTTCACAAAAGTGTCAACGATTTTTTCCACAGCGCCTGGGCATGTTTTAACCTGGCCATAGACACGATGAATCTTGGCATCGACCTCACTCTTCTGATCCAAATATTTCTGGACGGCTGGAAACTGCATGGAGACACCAAATATCGGTATCAGCATACTGCCCAGAAACCACCCAAGCCAAAAGAATAAGAAGCAAAAAAAAACAAAACAAAAACAAGAAGATAAGAAGCCGAGAAACAAAAGTCACCAAAAGCCACAAAAGCTGCAAAAGGCAGAAAAGTCACAAGTCACAAAAGCCACCAAAGCCAGAAAAGTCGTCCGAAAACCACAAAAAGCCAAGAAAGCCGGACTGGAAACACACAACAAAACACTATGCTATTGAAAATTGCCATTTATAGTGGATTTTCTCACTAGAAATGGTGATTTTCCATAGTTATGTAACAGTTTACCAGAGGGTAATAAACTCCTTTTATTTTTTAGGGCTTGCTATACCCCGAATCCACCGATTTGGAACACCGAAGTCGCGCCGTTGGCGACGATCAAAAAAGGCGAAAGGTGTCACAGAGATTCTACAAGAAACATCTAAGAAGGGCCGTGCATCCCAGCTCGTGAAAGGTTTTATCATGACCATATATCATAAAATATATCCCAGTTATATGGGTTATATATGGGTTATAAACATTTATAAACGACTTACTAGCTGGGATACACCTCCAAGTAAAATTTCATGATTCAAAAAAGCCATGGCGTTCCGAACGCACGACTTCCAACCAGCGGCAACTCCGGTGGATGTCTTTTGGTGGTCCCACCATTTTTCCATTCACAAATTAAGTGGTTGATCACAGGTTTACCCTCTGGTAAACTAACATAACTATGGAAAATCACCATTTTTAATGGGAAAATCAACTATTTCTATGGCCATTTTCAATAGCAAACTGTTAATTTACCAGAGGGTTTCGCGCGATTTCTCTGATGGTTTCAACATGTTTCAACTTGTATATAAAATGAGGCTCGATTGGGAGACGATTTTTTGCTTCAGATTCTTCATCCTGGCGGAGCCCTGTTTGTTGAACCCACAAGTTTTTCTTATCCCTTTTAAAAGGCCATCAACAATCTTTTCTGGTAGTCAAAAATCCCTATGTCTGGTTCTTAAATCCTCAGTTTGGCATGGTTGATAGATATGTATATACATACATATATATATACATATGTATATATATATGTATGTATGTATGTATAAAAACATAAGCCAATATGATCACCAGGAATCAGGTCAACCAGGAGATCATCAGGAAACAAAAAAAACATAAAAACTGCCAGCAAGGTGCCATGGGTGTCCCCCAGCAGCACCAAACGCCCCTCTCTGGGTACTGCAAGTCGAAGGACCATCGGTTCACGGCGAATGAGCTCCTGTCCCAAGGGGCGAAGTTCGCTTTGCTTCAGCGGCCAGCAACACAAAATGGGGCCGGTTCATAGTCTGATCGACTTATTTCACAATCAATTCTGATCATGCATATGTATGTATATAATATATTTTTTATATATATATATATATATATCTGGTACGTTTAGCTGCATTTACCCTCAAATCACCAAGATGTGAAGGTAGACTCTGGTAGCCAAGCATGGAAAAAAAGCCGGAAATCCCAGGTTGGATTGAGGGAAATCCTTCAGCAATTGGTCCGCGGCGTGGCTAAGATACCTCCATCTTTTTCGGTGCCATTGAGAACACAAATTAATCTCGTTGATACACAATCTTGACCCCGGATGTGTGCCCACTAGGTGCCTTTTGCAAGCTTTAGCAATGAAGTGTCTGCGTTGTTCATTCGCTATATTATAAACATGTGAGGTTGGCTCGAGTACACTTTTATTTTCATACTGACAGTTACTGAATCCATTGATAAACATGTTCCCTTGCATAAGATTAACATCCAAGTACAATAAACGCCCTCAACTGATTGAAGGAACAATTTGGGGAAACATCTACAACTCGATGGTGGCACAAAATAGGTGTCCCATATTTTTTCTCTCAAACCAAGCCAGTGACTGCAACTGTTTCCCACAAAAAGTGGAATTTTACCAAGAGGTCATTGGATCTGAGCAAAGAAATAGTAGTTAATTACTTGACCAGCCCATCAAGATGGTTTATGGATGGATGATGGTTTATGGGGGAAATACCAGCCAGTGATGCCGAAATTGCCATCCTAAAAACAGGCTCTTGCGGGACTTTACAGCACCCGTAGAGTCCAACCGAGTCTCTCAGTTGTCTCAGCCCAATTTTTAGTTTCAGAAGACCCACTTACTTGGACCAATCCTCAACCATCTTTTGGTTGCCCTCTGGAAATGAAACATGGGGATGGGTCAAAACCCTGTACCCCTGTAGTTCACATGAAAATAGCTGGGATTTATGGATGTTCATCCCACTAAAAATGGTATCTATAGGTATTGACCCATACCCACATGGCAAAATCCCCGGAAAAAATGAGGGTGACAAACATGTTCAGTCATGATTTTCGCATTCCGTTCACGGTGCTCCGGACACCGGTCAGACGTCAGATGCCCTTTGTGAAGGCAGGCACTGACTTCATCGACCCATCTCAATATGAGGTGTCCTAAGTCAAAATGGGTACAGTACCCCCAATCATCCAAGTCATGGATGACCATGTTATTTACCCTGTGGTAAACTAACATAACTATGGAAAATCACCGTTTTTAATAGGTAAATCCACTATTTCTATGGCCATTCGAAACCAATGGTTTTGGGGCAAACCATCCTAGCTTGCGCCCATGAACTCCGCGGTCTGCATCATAGGAATCATAAGGTCAAAAGGGAAGCCTGATAATCCCTTTAAAAAGTACAGAAACCATCTGTTGTTCAGAAACCCAACCGAAACGTAGGAAATGGTGTTTTGAAACCTCTAATTTTCTTCAGTTGGGTCCTTACAAAGCACCCATTATAAAGAAATGGTTTTCCATTGTAAGTAAACCATCCATTTCAGTGAAAGGCCAATTTTACCAATGAAAAAACAGCTGTGGTTGAAATCTCTACTTGGCTCTCCTTCGCCGCTTGTGCCAAGGCAAGCAGCAAGCTGCAGGGCAGAGGATCTTCACCATCGCAGCAACGCCTGTCCCCAGACACTCGAAGGGAAAAGAAGAGCAGTTGAAGTCAAACCATCAAGTGGAAGTGACTGAAAAAGAAAAACTTGACAAATAGAAGTGGAAGCTGAAGTCGAACCAAACTTGACAAATAGAACTTAAAATTTGATGTCAAATCAACAAGAGCAATATCCGCGCGCTGATTAAAGAAAACTTGCCCAAGAATCTGTTCGACGTGTTCCAAAAATAGTGTCAAACCAACGAATGATGAATGTTCGCCCAACAAGAGTAATTTCAAACCAACCAAACAAAATGGGAGTGTTGAACCGGCAAATGTTCAAGGCTTTTAATGTGCACAAATTGCAATTTTAGACCAAGTTAAAAATGTGCCGAGTTCGTTGGAGCTGCCAAAGAATGTCGATCTTAAGACCAACCAAAATATGGAGCTTTTTCAAGCAGCAAACTTATGTCAAATTTTGAACAACCTCAAGTTGGAAATTGTTAAGCAAAAACTGCAGAACTGGACTAGGCCTTGAAGAGATCTACTGAATTAAGATGGGGAGATCAGCGGTTTCAACCAAAGGTCCTGATAAATTCGTAGCAAACCCAAACCTCATGGGTTTGAAAAGAAATGATGGTTTGTCCGGTGTACAATTTGATGGCTATCACTGGGGAAAATGATGATGATGATGATGATGATGATGATTGGTCTGCCATGAGACAGAAATGATGCAGGTTGCGAGCTTTTCGCTTCAGCTGCAAAGTTGTACCCAGGAATTGTCATTGTTAAGCCGGAGCGTAGTGAAATACTCAGTTAGGGGGAACACAGATTTTTTGGCCAATCTACAGCATGGAGTTTCACATTGAAATCTTCAGAGTAAATTCATCATCCACGGTTCATTTTCATTGTTCCCCATCAGATTTCAAAAGTAATACAATGCTTTGTGCTTCATTGCGAGCAGCTTCCCTACACCCCCCTGGCAATTTTGAGAGGTCGAGCGGCTGAAAGACGTAGTGAGCATCATCCAAGGTCAGCTGACCTGCCCATAAATGTCAGTGGCACAAGCGGCCACGGCTTGTAATTGGGGAACTATCCCTATATGGCTCTTACCTAATCTCTTGAACCCTGCCATAAATCCTCGCCAAAACCACCATGGTCATAGAAGGGAGCTATTTCTACCATCCAAAATGCTCGGTTTTTATGGCGTGGTAGGGTACCACATAAAACCCCAAGACCTGGTCCAGGATGACCCCTTTACATGGCCCTCACTTGGTTGGCTCCTGGAACATCCAATATGGCCTGGAACATCCATCATGGCTAAACAAACCTCCAGCCAGTTCGCTTATGGGGATTTCCCAGGCAACGTTAACATCGGAGGCTACAGGATGGGGCCCCCAAGATAGCTAAGTTGCCTTATAAGTGGCTGATTTCTATGGTTTATGGTAGATATAACGAACTAGTTAATGGGCGTTATATTGGTTTATAAACCAACTTATAACTGGGGGGCCCCATCCTGTAGGATTCTCCTGTTTGGTCAAATCCCCACGTGAAACCTGAGATTTGGGCACAGATTCTGATAAAATATCTATGATGTAGTCTCAGATTATATGGCTGGTATCTTAAGTCATGGGGGATCCCCAGTCGTCACCATGGCTGTTTCAATACTAAGTCATGGTCATCCATGACTTGGATGATTTGGGGATACCCCCATTTTAGTACACCTCATGTTTGCATTCGATATAAAATCAACAATTTGTAATTATGGAATGGGATATGCAACCAACAAATGCGGCATGCAACCACAGTTGTGGCCATCAAATCATCAGGAAATGTTGGTCGGATCATAAAGGATGTGTCATGGAGTCCATGAAGCATCACCGGACACCCGAGACCATCAACAACTGTCCAGTGAAAAACGTACTGTTTCAAAACCCACTGCTTTGGACATGTTCTCTAACAAAAACAACTATATATCATATCTCAGGCGCTTTCACTCACTGTTTTTCTCTACAACCATGGAAGTAGCGCTATCAAAATCATCCTCAGCTTCAGGGCTGCTCCTTCTGAATCTTCTGACCGCTGAAGCGGTACGTCATGAAGCACCCAAAACCCCACCTTCCGCCAAATGGTCAAGCACCACGGCCCAAGGTGTCGATAAGCTCCTAAGATCGGGGGTGGTGTTTCCAACAAATGGGGGTGAAATGGAATCGTCATGGAATCATCATCCCAGGTAGATCTAGGAAAATTGGAAATGTGAAAAAGACCACGCACCAAACAACGATGGCTGGTTGAGATCAAACCCTTAACCCTAAACCGGACAAAGGGAGCCAATCGTTTGCCACATGCTAATCTTGGGTCAAAATGATCAACCCCCTACTAATCTTGGGCAGCGTTTTGACCCAAAAAAGACCGTTTTGTGTGTCACATCTTTCGATACTTTGGCCGTTTAGACCCTCTGGATGTTCAACGTAGCAAACTGGAAAATCACCATTCTTTATCGGTAAATCATGATAAGTCATCTATAAATGGGCTACGGCTTCCATAGCTATCTTGAATATCCAGCTGCTCTGGTTGATACCTATACGACTTGACCACCTGAATGAAATAGTCGATGACTTAACTTTTCGAAAAGTTGTTCATCAAGGGACTGAAGAATAAATCCATGTAGGGCTCCTGCAGGTCCCCCAAAAAGATCGTTGACTTTGTGTTTGTGTTTACCATCTGGTTATGACTCACGGTTCGCCATGGAAAGATCCACCATGCTATTAAGAACGGTATTAAACCATCTATTTCGATTAGTGCCATCGAAAAACCATAGCGACCCTCTCGTAATCTAACAGTTTGCTATGGAAAATCACCATTTTTCATGGGTAAATGAGCTATTTCTATGGCCATCTATACCATAGCTAACTGTTAGTCATAACCAGAGGCGAACTCCAAGAACTAAGCGATCTGCGTCCCTTCCAGCGAACGCAGCGATCTACGACCTCAGGATGGGAGATCCTGGGGATGCAACCAGTTTTGGGGGGGGTACCCGGCCTGGTAAACATACAAAAAGCTATGGCAAATATTTGGAAAGATCCACCATTTTGAATGGCTGAATCATGCTAAATCCACTATTTCGACTGGACCATGTTCAATAGCAAACTGGTAGTTTACCAGAGGGTAGTATGAGAAAACATCATTTTAATACAATGACAAAGTGGATTTTCGATAATATGAGAATATCACCAACAATCGATGGGCGATTGAAAAACACTGATTTTCCCACATATGTTTTTTTCGTTTCCCTGTGCATTTTCCTGCCACAAATCTTGGATGGTTGGTTGATCTGCTGCCACAAATCGATGTTTCCGTTCAATATGGGGATGGGTCAAAACCCTGGTACCTAGTGAACCCCAAAATAGCTGGTAAATGGATGTTCATCCCACTGAAAATGTATCTTTCGGTATTGACCCATACCCATATGTGGTGAACCGATCTCCCAAAAATAACAAAGGCTATGAGTCTCTGGCTACAATCCAAACAGACGCTCAAGTAAACTGAGACAAAGTATGGGTCAAAAATGTGTGGAAACCGTTGATATTATCTTGACATACAGTAGTCAACATGTCGAAAATTCACCGTCTATGTATCATGTTCGCCTTCCAACAGATGTTGCATGGCCATGTTGATTTACTGCTCCCCAGTGCCTGGTGGTGTGGGGCTTGGTGACAAAGACTGCAAGGCACAACGCTGTTTCGATGAGAATCGCAAAGCATCACTTTCACTTTTGGCCTGGCATCAATCTTGGCATTGGACCCTTGAAACACCTTGAAACACCTTGAAACACCTTGAAACACCTTGAAACACCTTGAAACACCTTGAAACACCTTGAAACACCTTGAAACACCTCACATCAACACATTGCAATTCCTTCAACTAAAACCACATGTTTGGCGTGTTGAGATTCCCTGACTGGCGAATCACCAATGTCGCTAAGTTCTCATGACTTCATCCGGACGGATGGTTCAGAGGAGTTGTTCTTCGCCGCTTTCGCCAAGTGCTTCAGAGTTTCCGGGGGTGTTCCAAATTGGATGCTGGATGATACAGTACCCTCTGGTTATGTCAAAATAGCTATTGAAAATGGCCATTTATGGCCATTTGTAGTGGATGTTCCCAGCTATAAAATGGTGATTTTCCATAGTTTTTTGTAAGTTTACCAGGCCGGGTACCCCAAATTTGGGTGTCCCATGTTTTCCCCTCTGAAGTGGGGAACCAATGGACCCATCTACCCAGTCCACCTTTGATCACCCCCCAGAAGCCAGTGAGCCATGGATGGTTTCCGAAAAAAAAAGGAGAACAACGCTTCGACTTAGACTTAACATGGAAAAATGTCAATGGCCATTGTCCAAAAAGGAAAATCATCTTCCGTAGCACTTCCTCTTTGGGGGGCTTACTAACCAAGGGCCGTCACTGAGAACTTCCGATTCGTGGGATGTACATCCGCTTTGATGATCCCAGGCATAGGAACTGCTTGATAACCCTCGTTCATATGTCCCTGATTTCTGGGATCATATACACATAAGATAGACATACATAGATACATATTTAAACAATCATGTACATATATATATATATTATACATATATATATATATGTGTGAATACATGTACGTATATATACATGCATGTATATAGATATGTGTATATATATATACATAAATGTCCCGGCGGACCGAAAACTGTGCTCGTAAAAGCATGTTTTTGTGGCGAAGCGCGAATTCATTTCTGAAAATCTTCCAAAAAATGGATACCAAAATTCGGGGTTTTCGCGTTTTACCACAGTAACAGCTCATTTTCATCGAAGGGTTTTTGTGGAGGCTGAAAAATAACATTTTTTCGTCAGAAAATGCGTGTTGATGCTTCAATCGTCTTCTGCTGCAAGTTGGCACTGCGGTTTCTGTACCTCCATTGCCAAGACCTGGCGTACAGTTGCAAGTTGTGTTATAGGAGTCGATAACAACGCACTTGGAAGTTGATATAGAAGATAACTACGTATTTGCAAGTTTTACAAGCGTCGCTAACGTAGTTGGAAGTTGATAGAGCCCCATGCAAGTGGTTAGAGAAGTTAGTAACGTAGTTGGAAGTTGTTAGTACTAAAGACGTTAATAGCCCACCCCACCCCACCCCACACCATCCCATGCAAGTGGGTAGAGAATTTACTAACGTATTTGGAAGTTGTTCATAAAGCTTAAATTAAGAAGTTAGTGACGTACTTGCACGTTCTCAAAAACGTTGGTTTTACGAGCATGGTTTTCGGTCCGCTGGCATAAATATGTATATATGGTCACATATTAATGGCTGAACTATGATTACTATACAGCCATTCATATGTGATATTTTTTTATGTGATTACCATACCCTATAACTATAATAGTTCAGCCATTAAGATGTAGCCATACGTATATTACCCTCTGGTAAACAAACATAACTATGGAAAATCATCATTTTTAATAGGTAAACCATCTATTTCTATGGGCCATCTATTCCATAGCTATGTTAAATAACCAGAGGGTAATAACTATGATTACTACTCAGCCACCATCCCGGGGATCCCTAGTGCTGCGGCCTCTAAACCTTGCAGCAATCGACGCACCACAGCTTTGTCGGGCGGAGTTGCAGACACCTGACAGGTACGCGGGGATTTACGGCTTAATGACCATAGATCAATGTTATTCATTGACCAATTGATCTATAGACCATACCCTCTGGTTATTTAATGATCATCTGGTTACATCAATGTTATTGATCAATGACTCATTAACCAACTAACATACCCTCTGGTTATGACTAACATAGCCATGGAAAATGTTCACCAACTATGGTATGGTATAACATACCCAACTCATACCATGGAACTAACTCATTAACCAACTAACATACCCTCTGGTTATGACTAACAGTTTGCCATGGTATAGATGGCCCATAGAAATAGATGGTTTACCGTTTTCAAAAATGGTGATTTTCCATGGCTATGTTAATTAACCAGATGGTAATTCTCTAGTTGATGATAGATTGTTAGTTTCTTAGTTTGGCAGAAAAAAAAAACTGCCTAACTAACTTAACCAACTAAGTATCTATTTGTCCAACTATCTAACTATCAAACTATTAGATTAAACCATCCATAAATGGATCGAAATTGGGAAATGCACGACATTGCCACTTTCCATGTTGGTTGTATATGCATCTATATATCAAAAACCAATTGTAAACGTGTACAATAGATCAACCAGAAACCAACAATTAGACTAGGTTTTAAGCAACCGATCTGTCTGTTGGGGTGGGCACGTTTTGCTAATCTATTGGACATCATGAATAAATGCATGTTTTTGCGCCTGTCTATTGCCATGTTGGATATAGCTAGTCAGTCAGTGAGTGATGTCAAAAGCTAGTTCATCAATTTGGGTTGTTCCCCCCAAATAGTTAGGAGTTGCTATGAAAAGGGGTAACCTCGACCTGAAAACCTAGGAGGCTGTGAATAGATGATGAACACGGACTGGGATGCATCAAGGAATACTGTACAACCCAGTTCCTATCCATTTGCTCATCATGGGGATCACTAAAAAGAAACCTAGACGTGGATTCTGCCTCAGGTGGAATCCCTTCTAGCAGGGGCTCCTGAGCGAAAAAAAGAGATGGCGTTGTAACGATTTGTCGGAAAATGAGGTCATAATGAGACATGTGATTTTGCACACCATGTTCAAACGGACTCTTATATCAATGGCCGTTTCAGGTATCTAAATTGGAGGTACCTACCATATATAGGGCCTATGTAAGGGGATTTGCCAACAAAATAAATATGGAGACTTACATGGTACCTCCATTTTAGGGTCCTGAAATTCCCATTGACTCATGGGAACAGTTTAGAATGTGTCACACGTTTTGAAAACGCCTTGGTCTTCGGGCTGCCATGAGGTCAAGATCCTCGCTTTGATTGGTCACTGGACACAGTGACCGGGTGCTTTTGAAAGACCGGACACGGAAAACAGCACCATTTATGGCAACAAATCAACACATGAAAGCATTCACAAGCGGATCTACCCAGTCGCCAGTCTACCGCTAAAAATGACCACCCCATCTTTTCAAGAACCAATGTTCAGTTGAGCAAAAACCCACTTTTCCCATGTTTGTTGGGTAAACCTCTGTCTTTGTTGCTTAGATCACCATTTGTTTGTGTTCAAATCCATACTTTTTCTTTGTTAAATGCTTGTTGGGTAAATCTCAATTCTTGTTCCTTAAATCCCCATGTTTGTTGGCAAAATCCCTATTTCTGTTGAAATCCAACCCCATCTTTCACCCCAGCTGATGCCTTTTTTAAACTTCCGCTTCTGGATGATACGGAGCCTGGAATACCTTGAGGCCGTGGCACTCGATCCAGAACGGAATGGGGGATACTACCCCATAATTGCCAATGATTAAGGCTAGGGAAAATATGGGAAAATGATATTCAAAACCGGGTGGAAGTTTGAAAATATACGACCAATTTGCAGTATGCTTGTGGGTCAAGTCATTGTAATATCCATGGACCGACAAAGTTGGCGGCGTTAGCTTATCACAAGAAAATGATGGAGCTTACCTTCAAGAAATGGAGAGTTAAGCGAGAAAGGTTGGGAATATGGACCTCACAACATGGCGATCTAACTTGAAAAATGTGGAGACAAGTGTCATAACATGGCGAAATGATATTTCAACTGGTGAAGATCAATGTTCCCCAGCAGTCACTGCCCGACATTGCTGGCTGTTTTTTTGGATCTGTTCATTTTGGGGATCCATTGGGAGACATGCCGAGGCACCATTTCATGTTCAGAACCACTCTTGTGGCAACTTTCTCTCAGTGGAGGGTGGGATTGGGTGAAAAATATTAGTAAATGTATGTGGTATATCTGTGCATCTCAAGAACAGCGTCAAAAACCTAGTTGCGACATGGTTCTACTGGTTTGGTTTGTTTATAGCCATTCCAATCATGGTTTATTTCCTGATCCCTGTTCAACAAGTCAGTGGAACCCCACCGTGGGAACCCCGCTAATGGTTTATACGACCCATTCACGAAAAAAATGTAGATCGTTCATTAAAGTTGAGGCGTTTCTTCACACTATTATACAACCATAAACCAGTGGGTGTTTTTGATGCTCATGTGATCCCGGCTCCATATTCGAAACCTCCCAATTCCACCTTGGAAGGTATTCTCGCCATCCGCCTTCAAGCCTTGCAGGAGGCCAGGAGGATCCAGGAGGCCAGAGGCCAGCTACCCTTCGATGATCCACAGCTCGTAACTGGGTATAACCCTGGATACTAAGTCCCCGAAACCTGGGTTGATTCCATGTATATCTATATAATTATAATGACATATATATATATATATCTATATATATATCTATATATATACCGGTGCACAATCTGCTAGAGTCGGAAGGATGATCTTGCATGGCCGTTGGATCGAAACCAAAGGTTTTCGCATGAAGAAAAACCATTTACCAGTTGCTGATCATTATCCTAGTAGGATTTTGCTGTTCGATCTTTTTGGGGGTTACTATATATAAATCATTATAAATCCATAGCTACATCGGCCATTCATCCGGCAACACCTTTTTGGGTTTTCAAGGGATCAAGAGCTTGGATCGGTGAATGTTTTGGTGGTGAAAACCAAAAAAAAAACCTGAGTGGCTTCGTTCACCCCAAAAGCAGGGCGCCGTTTTTTTTCGAATTCGAATTGATGCAAAATCACCCACAAAAAACCTTGGCTTTTCACCATCAAGTCAATATTGAACTATTGAACCACCAAGTATCCGGCTAATCAAACACTGGAAAATCCTCCATTTATAGATGAATTCCCATTAGACCCTCCATTTAGAGTGGATTTTCCCCTGATTTTCCC
>Ga0126342_10002478_pt1 | contig 28840 bp, 21 predicted proteins | sample Cyp1metagenome_FD_92528 | JGI IMG/M metagenome (GOLD analysis project Ga0126342, IMG submission 92528) | Coral microbial communities from Lord Howe Island, Old Settlement Bay, Australia - Cyphastrea 1 metagenome | ecosystem: Host-associated > Invertebrates > Cnidaria > Coral ... | reverse complement strand
TCACGTCATCAAGGTAGGTCATGTTTTTTAAAGGCAAACATGAGGCGGCACGCATGGAATTGCGATTTATCAACAAAACCGGGAACAGACATTTTGACAAACCGTCATATATATATATATATACCATACATGGATCCTATGGGATATAGATGTTGAGTTCGTTGGTTTACCTGCAACAAACCATGGTGATTTTCTGTAACGAACTGTAGACGTTTACAAACGAGGCTGAATTGTCGGGATTCAACGAGGTACCAGAGGGCATTTTTTACAGCTCAACGCTCAGGACTCGATGAAGTTAACGTGGCTTAAATCACTACAATCAACATGAAACCACCTCATAATTGAATGGTTTATACAGTTTATACCATTCAATTGTGGTGAAATTGGGGACAGTTGTGATTTTTGTGAGTTGACCAAAAATGGGTTTATTTCTGTGAGAGGTTGACTCGCCCATTCGCCAAGGACTCCACTAGGAAACTCATGCGGAGTCCTGATACCGGAGATTCACATGTTTGATACGAAGCATCATTTGGGTGTGTCCACAAATGGCGATATATACCCCAAAAATCATCAAAAATCCCCAAACTTGCATTGAAATAATGGGCATATGAAAGGCGTATGACCTTGTCCGAACCTCGTGGTTTTCCTTTAATGTCAGACAAACTCATTGTGCTTTTAAAATCTACCACCAGTTTCTGTTCGGTGAATTTCAGCCAGAAAACCTGATCAATTTCTCCAATTTTCTCACCCAGGGTCAAGTTTGGTTCAGAAGGCATTGAGCCCATTGTTCCCTGTATTTGTTAGAGGGAACATTTACAGCAACCTCTGATCTTTTGGTTGGGAAAAACGTAAAAAAGAGAAAACAATACAAGGGCCTTCGGTGTCGATGATAGATTCTTGGTTTCATGACTTTAAAGACTGGATAGATGGTCATTTTAGGACAATTTTAGCTTTGGGTTCTGACATATTCTGATTACCAACCAATAAAAACGGACACTGACACTCACTATTTAAATAGATAGACACTTAGACATTTTTACTGATGATTGACCACCAAATGTTTGTGGGTTTAAGTCCTCCATTGATATGTGTTTTTTCCATGTTTTTCCATCATGGGATGCAACCCTCCTTTCAGGTAGGCAATCCCCTATTTTTTTTCTACGGCTCTATGGATTGAATATAACAAAAAAATATGAGTTAAATATGATTAAACACAATTAAATATAATTCAATATAATTAAATATGGTTAAATCCATTTAAATCCCAATTCTGTATGCGTAGTTTTCCCATGTTTTCCAGTTTTCCCAGAAAAAATTGCCATCGTCTTCGCAATCGCCAGCGCGCCTTGGTCACGGCCGCCTCCTCGGCTGCGTCGCTTGGCCTCGGGCAGGTGGGAATGGTTCACCGATGGAAAAGATGATTTGAACTGTAACTATACGGTTTATGATACCCATAACTATAGTTAATGGGGTTTACAAACCAACTTATAACTAGCCCCACATTGCACTTTCGTTAGATTTTATAGATATAGGTATATCAATATATATAAAATGATACTGGTTGGTGGTCTGGAACATGAATGGATTATTTTTCCATTCAGTTGGGAATGTCATCATCCCAACTCATATTTTTCAGAGGGGTTGAAACCACCAACCAGAACAGTATGTATAAGCATCCTTTGAGAGTCAGGCTGCAGGTTGGAAGAATGACCGCGGTTTCGGAGCCGTTTGGACGACGGATGGTTCAAGCCTTTTTGATATACTATATTATATGTGCCATCATTAAAACATGATATATATGGGGCATGGTCGTCCGACCATCCCTAGATCAATGGGTTGATGACCATATCGATCCATCGCCCAATAGGGGAATACAACCCACGTTTTGACAATAGCACGTACCATCCTGTTTCAAAACATTAACTGATCCAGAGCGGCTTTGGCAACGGCTGGTCATGTGTGGAACCATCCGATTTGTTTGGGGCAAATCATGCAATCGATCACTGTAAATCATCAAAACAAAATGCAATTTGCCCTTTAGAGTAGATTTTTGAACCCAATCTTGAACAAGTATTGGAGAAACATGAAAAAAACAATACACATAACAAAATACCGTTGGATCAATCTTGTTAATAACCATCAGTGTAAATATTCATTGTCAGTGATTAATAATCGTCATATTTCGATACATATATATATACATATCATTGCTATCACCCAGCTGTATAGCCACAGGAATCATTCATCCCTCTTAACAACAATTACGAAGAATTGTTATTAGATATCTGATATTAATCATTACGTTAGAGAACAATAGATATTCTTAACAATAGTGGTTATTATCCATTCCAATTATTGTGTTTTTCGATAATGCTCACTGTTTAACCATTCCAGTTATACGCTGGATTCTTCAAATAGATTTCAATAAATGTCTTCCCATTTCATCATTTCAATCTTAGAAAGATTTGTTTTCAATATTTCTAGACATGGTTACATATTTATGTTCATGGCAATATATGTCCAACCTAAGCTGCCAATTTCCAATGCTTGATCCAGGACTATTGTATGGTTGGGAAACTCCGAAAAATAGATAGCCATAGCGCTTACATAGGCCTTATATATGGTAGGTACCTCCAATTAGGTTGCTGAAATGGCTATTGATTCTTGATAATCCTATCCCCAAATATGGAGTATGGTGGATACATCTATGGTCTATAGTTTATTTATGGGGCTTATCCTACTTATAACTGGCTGAATAATCCTATCCCCTCGTTCATATTACACAACTTCATTCTATGGTCCAAAATATGTGTAAATCCCTACATCCACTCTGGTTTTGGGGGTGTTTCAATGCTACTTTGGGGATATCAATGCTACTTACCAACCAGATAAACCAGGCCGCCGAATCGCCCAAGGCCCGGCCGTGCGGCGGCCTTCAAGGCAGCCGCCAAGGCGGCCATGCATGGCAAGGCGCGATGGATTTCGCCTTGTGCGTGGCAAGGCGTCAGAGTTTTATCGGAAAATTATGGAACATGTAGGCTTTACCAGGAAAAATGATGAAAGATGGACGTTTCACCAGAAAAACATGAGGGAAAATGGAGGTTTTACCAGGAAATATGATGGAAAATGGAAGTTCAACCAGGCCAAATTATGCCAAAATCTGGATTTAAGCATTTGAAAACTGGATTTACAGTAGAAATGAACTAAAATGTGAGTTGAATATGGTTTTGACTTCAAACGGATGAAACTATGTGGATTTGAAATTCAAATGGGAGGTGTTCTTCTCCAGTGGAATTTTCAGCCGGTAACATGATGAGTTGATGGACGTACCCCTGAACAATGGTGGTATAAAGAAAGCCAACCCTCATGGGGATGAAATAGAATTATACATATTCATATATATATACACTGTATATATATATATATACACCCTCTGGTAAACTAACGTAACTATGGAAAATCACCATTTATAGCTGGGTCAGAGGGGTATATATTCAACTAGCACTGGATTGGTGGTTGAGCCAACGGAGCCGTCAATTGCGATTGGGACAATTGATTCAGCCAAAGAATCGGGATTTCACCAATTCAATGGGAACTCCAGGATCCTAAAATGGAGGTACCGTACCATATAAGGCCATATTTTGTGGGGATATTCCCTTACATAGGCCTTATATAGGCCTTATATATGGTAGGTACCTCCAATTTAGGTTCCTGAAATGGCCATTGACCAATGAACATTGAGATTTACCCTCAGTTTATGGCAATGTTCATTAGGAAACACAACTCTTCACCAGAGTCCTTGGCATGATGAGGTTCTGACCAGTAGCTGGATCAAAGATTCTGCTCCCCAGCAAAGATGGACGCATGAATTTCTGGATCTACAAGTTGCTGGCAATTTCACATAGCCATAGCATGCCATAGCTAAGGAAAACCATAAAAAACAGCATTTTGAAGAGGTAAGGCCTCGAACTAAATGGATCTATCCCATACAGGATGGGCCCCCCCAGTTGTAAGTTGGTTTATAAACCATTATAATCCCCATTAACTATAGTTATATCTACCATAAACCATTGTTAAGCCACTTATAAACCAACTGAACGCTATCGACTGGGGGCCCCATCCTGTAGCTGTGTTGAATTCCCATAAGGTAAAACAGCGGGTTTGTTGGGAGGTTGGGAGGTGTTTGATACACATTTTGTCGTTGCAGGCGGATAGCAAGAAGAAACGCAAGTCGGGGAGCTCTGAAAACTGCTGTTGAGCTTCTGTTGGTTGATGAATTAACCATCATTTGTTGGGGTTTTCTGGGGGGTTAACTGGTTAACCATGAAAAATATGGGGATGTTATTTTTTATTGATAAATGATGGTTGGTTGATGATTATAGGAACTATAGGGGATTGTACGGTATACCGGGAAAGTCTGATTTTTTTAGGGGAACACACCCAATTCCAATGGACTAGGACTTCATGTTCCCTATTGGAATAGCCATTTGGGGATATCCCCTATGTTCAGACAACCCCATATTAGATCTTGGTAAATTATAACGACCTCACTGCGACCTCACTGGAATCATAGTTAGTAAGGGAAATCATCCACAAATGGCCCAACTATTCAGGTTAGTGAATTATGATTATTTACCCAGATTAGATCATATTAGGTAGTCCAGGAGGAACGGGGAATCTTTACAAACCAGCATTCAATGGAATGACATAACTCAGGGATTTGAAAAATGCTCAACTTGACCCAAATTCCCAAGATCTTAGATATATTTTTTTTTGGAGGGGGGGAATATTTAAGATCAATAGAACTACCCTCTGGTAAACGTTTACGTAGCTATAGAAAATCACCATTATTAATGGGTAAATCAACTATTTCTATGGCCATTTTCAATAGCAAACTGTTAACTTACCAGAGGGTATCCATTGAAATCCTAGCGGGGATTCCAGCCGCCCCGACGTTGGTTGGAGATACAGAGTGCCATCGCGCCATCGGTGCGCCATCGACTGGATCACCTTCCTGAGCCGACAGTGTATTCCAGTTAAGTGGGGTAGCAACCGTAGCAACTGTAGCTAGTGACCCATGGTTTCTACATGGCTTCTCTATGGGTTAACAAACCATGAACTTCACGGCCTGACGGGTAGGATGGTAATTCAGATGGTGGCCATAGTCCACAGCCAGGTTCCAAAACCGAAGGACATCAATTTAAGTTGGACATAGTTGGAATTCGAGCATCTCACACATGATTCTTGGATATTCTTTGGGTAGCTCAGATGTTTGCATCAAAAATCTCAAGTATGTATACTGTTTTGCCCTACCAAATTATACCATTATCCACATGTACAACAATTTCACCATATTTAGTTTACATACCATAATTCATATTTATTGGAAAATTCTACCATTAATTTAATCTACCGGTATCATAGATAATAAATATATATATATATAGTAAAATAAATACATACCATATACTGGTAGATTAAATACATACCATATACTGGTAGATTATAGATATTAATACATAATATCTGTTCATACCATATACTGCTGTGCCCCCATGATATGTTTTCTGTTGGTACAGATCACCTCAATGGACTCATGGAATTCATTCTGAGGAGCAGCTCGGACGGCCCTCGCAAGGACGCCGGAGGGAGGGTCGGAGGGTGTTTGACGATCTCAAGATGCGTTTGAACCATGTGTAAAAATCTGGTTGGTTGTTTGGAACATGTTTTATATATTTTTCCATAATATATGGGATAATCCTTCCCATTGACTACATAATATTTTTCAAGATGGTTGAAACCACCAACCAGATGTGTAAAAATCCATTGGTTCCACTGAAATAAAGATTTCCAATCAGGCAAACAAATGCCAGTTCGAATGGTGCAAGCCCGGACCTTGAAGAGGTTTGAGAATTTAAATATGGTGTGGTTCACCTCGGTCATCAAAGAGTTTGAAGGTAAATCTTCCATTCATGCAGTGTTTGCCTATGACCACCGTAGACAAATTGGACAAAGCATGTGAGCAATCCATCAGAACAAGTTGGCGTTGGAGCGCTTCCTCTCATAGTGAAAGTGGCAAAGGTAGTTGGAATGTTGGAGGTGTTGGCGGCATTTTATGCATGATACGGAAAAGCAAACAATCATACAGTCCTCATCCCCGGGTCGCCCCCAATCACCAGCTTCCTTTCCTGGGGTTGGATGATTGGATGCGACAGTTTTACGGAGCTCCAAGCGAGAGCGCCTTTTCAATGGCGAGAGGCCTTGAATTGTATGGGGTAACTATACTATCCCCGAATGGCCTCAATTTAGGTTAGTGAATCATTAACAATCTGATTGGTGGCTTGGAACATGATTTTTATTTTCCATTTCATATATGGGATGTCATCTTTCCCAGTGACTTTCACTCATATTTTTCAAGATGGTTATTGCACCACCAACCAGATCCTCTTTCAATACCACCCAAAATACCCTCTGGTAATTTAACAGTTTGCTATTGAAAATGGCCATAGAAATAGTTGATTTACCCACTAAAAATGGTGATTCTCAACAGCGAACTGTTAGTTTACCAGAGGGTAATTCCCAAAGCTGTTTCAAGACCACCTCATCCGGAGTACATTGAATGTCTTAGAAACTGTAACTAGTGTTATGTTCACCAGACCATAATTTATTCTAAGAATCAACAAACTGGAAGAAAACGGAGACAAATGCAAAAAACAAATCGAAAAAAAAAAAAGCAAAAAACAAGTTTTAAAATCATGAGAATAAGCTATAGAGGAGAACAACGAGCTAGTGAATGACGATTACATTTATCCCACATGCCCAGTTAAGAAGATGTTAGAACATGACATAACATGCCATAAGACACTAGTCACATGTAACTTGACCCAACTTTCGGGTTTGTCTGAAAAAAAGTCCTTCAATTCCAATGGATTATTAGTATCATCCCCATTTGGTTGGTGATTTGGAAAATGTTTTATGACTTTCCACATATTGAGAATGTCATAATCCCAACTGACGAACTCCATCATTTTTCAGAGTGGTAGGTTGAAACCACCAAGCAGATGAGTATCATCCCCATTAGATGGCAATTAAATGGGTGTACCACATTTTCAGACACGTCCATGGTCACAGTGCCAGACGCGTGAACCCAGCAGCTCCAGTGCAAGCGTCAAACGCTCCAAGGTGGCAAGGGGAGGTTTCCCGAAAAGGGATGGCTACCTCCAAATCATCCATGAGATTTTCCATGGAAATAAACCATTCTAGGTTTCCCCCACATCGAACTTTTCTAGGTCCATGATGCCCTATGGATCCAAGTACCTTCTTAGGAAGTGGGACTGGGGTATAATTTACTATAATTTGGAGGCTTTTTTGTACCTTCTCAGACAGTGTTTGGATCCATAGGGATTATAAACCATTCAGCTACCTTTTGTACCCCCAATTTAGGAAACCATATGGGTGTGTCTGAAAATGTGATATATCATGATATATCTCCAAAATGGTTAGTTTACTAGGTGACAAATAACTACGATAACTGTTGGATTTTGGGGTATACCATTTTCAGGCAACACCATTTATTGAAACACAGAAACACCGAGAAAACACGGATGATCACAGATGGAAACATTGCTCAATATTTAAGACCCAGGGGATCAAAGACGTTGCTTTGTGTTAGTAGTGCACCACGCAAATCTTTGCGGTACCCAATTTGAACCCATCCCCGTAATATGGAGTTTTCCCAAAATAGGAGTATTCACCAAATCATTCAAATTTAAACCATTTTCATATTGAAACTCATTGGTCATGGTTTTGGGGATTCCCCATTTTAGGAAACCCCCATATAGCAGAAGCGTGCAAAACATAGTCAATTTGTTTTTGTCTATTTGGTTCTTCAATGGTAAAAGGTGGTGCCCCTGACTCAGCTAAGTTGGTTTATATGACTCTTAAATACCTACGTAGTATTTCATTAGGGTTTATTGTAATTATAAATTATATAGTATTCATGGGGGCTACAAACCAACAAGCATCACTGGGGGGGGCACAATCTTGTCATGTGAAAGTTTCACACATGGGACATGTCAGGTTTGAAATGGTGGGGTCCACAGACATTCCGGGCATTTTGAATGGTTGAACATATCTCAGCATCATTTTTTAGTGCTTCTATAAATAGTTGTTATATAACCCCTGAAAATTTGATGGTCATGGTTCAAGATTATACATGTTGATTTGGCATCTGACTTCAGATTCGGTGTCGCGGTGGTGATTAATACCGTTTTTTCCCCATGAATAACCCAACCAGCTCTTTGGAGGAACGAAGTGTTGGTGTCATTTGTTTCGTAACTCCCATGATCTTTGTTCAAATGTAACTAGTTGAGTTGGGGTACGAAATGCAACCTTTTTTTCGATCAATGCTTCTATTTCCTGGCTAATTCTCCCAATGTGTTTGGCCACAGCAGTTGGATGATCCCAAGCTCAGGTCCCAATGGTACTTGGATCATGTTTTCCCATGGCCATCCCATGGCCGTACTGTGTTTAACTGTTCTATCTACTTGCAGGTTGCTATACAGCAAACATGTGATTATTTCTTTTGCCAAGTGTTTTTTGCTGGGTGTTTCCTAAAAGATTTCACTACAAACAAACAAGTCTGTGAGTAACCTGGCGATGCGCGATGCAAGAAACGGCGCCCATTTTTGCGTTTCAGGCGAAGGAGAAAGTTTCAAAGGAGAAAGGAAGAAAGAGGCCACCATTCCAGCCCCCGGGCCAGCTGGAGATTTGCCAGATTCCCGGTCTATAAACCCATGCAGAATTTGGGGGTCAATACAGAAAAGCCAGAAATTAAAGCACCACAAAGTTGTCATTGGAGCGGTCATGAAGATGTACTTATCTTCATAGTTCTGCAAAGTAGCTAGTCTTCATAGTCAACAGATCATAATTATATAATTGCAAGTTGCTGCAAGTACTAGTCACAATTTTCATAGTTCTTTATCTGGGTGCTGCTGTCACGTCTTCAGCACATCTTGATGTATCTAGAATATTGAATAACATCAACCCCTTTGACCACCCAAAAAAACAAAGGACGAGTTGGAATATGTTTGTGCAATTTAACTAATTACAGTATTCTTTTCTGAAAACGTGCGGTTCTTGGGTTGCGCAGCAAGTTTCCATACTTTTTTTCTGTGGTTGACTGGCAATATGTATTGCACCACGTAGGCAAGAGTGCGGCTTCCAAAAAAAAACAGGACACTTAAAATCGAAAGCAGTCCTTTCCTCGTGCTGTCAGATGTCCTGTATGATCATCCCAGTAGTGGAGCAGCAGCCATGGCTGGCATGGCTCAGCTCTCTGCCGAAACCCGAAGATGAGCAAATCCGCAGATTGATTTTGCACTTGGAGAGGTCTTGCTTGACATCTGCCATCACCCATAGGATCCCGGTATGCTATATATGGCAACATTTACCATCAATATACCCCCAATGTTAGCATATATACCATATATACATGGATGCTATGGGTCATGGACCTAGAAAATAGTTCGATGTGGGGGAAATGATCACGATGTAGCGGCGTAGCGTTCCAACAAAATCATCCTGATCGAAGGAGAAGAATCAGACAGCCCAGAGCTGATCCACAATCTCTGGGGAAGCTGGTGTGAGGCCAATGTAGATCGATAAGCTGCTAGAACTTCTCACGGCTTCAAATACCTGCAGGGCCTGGAATTCCGCGACACGCGACACGGTCTATCTTGTGACGGCAGTGTGACACTATCGCGGAACATCGCGGAACGGTTCTGGTCCCGCTCGGTTTTGCGCAGCCGGACTAATATTCAACGACTGATCCTTTCTCTTAAAGCCAGGCCTTTTGGAATGAGATTGTGGATACACGAGACAGCCAAGACAGCCAAGACAAGATGTCTCACTTCCTTCAACTCAGGGGACAACAGCCGGAATGACATCAGTTGAGTAAGAGCGAAGTTTCAAGGGTTTCACCAATGGTAATCTCCAGATGCCGAATGGTATTTCCAGGCTGGTAGCTTTCTATCTGTGGCCTGGGGGTTGTACCCTCTGGTAAACTAAGGTTTAACTATGGAAAATCACCATTTTGAATGGGTAAATCCACTATAACTAAATGGCCATGTTCAAGTTCGCAAACTGTTAGTTTACCAGGAAGCTTAAGATACCAGTAGGTAGACTATAATCCCATTGAACATCCCATTAAACACCTTGACGATTGTCCACTTCCTACCTTTGGGACGCTGGGCACTCGAAAGATCATCCCCCGGTGCTCGGATCATGCTACTCAGCGGCTTGGCCTCTAGTCAATTGGGTATGGGTCAATACCTATAGATACCATTTTTAGTGGGATGAACATCCATAAATCCCAGCTATGACTTGGGGTGAACAAAAGGTACCAGGGTTTTGGCCCATAGCCATATAGATCTTGGTACTCAATCAGGTTGGTGGTTTGGAACATGAATGGATGATTTTTCCATTCAGTTGGGAATGGAATATAATCCCAACTGACGAACTCATATTTTTCAGAGGGGTTGAAACCACCAACCAGTTAATGTTGGTACTTAATCTATATAGATGGTCCATATTTTCCCTTGCTATGTTCGTTTACTGGAGGATTTATGCCAACCAGACGTACTAGGCCATGCCAACCAGACTATTTGTTTGCAGACTCCTGGGAACTGGGTATATGAAAGTAGATGATGTTCCTATTGAAGGTGGTCGTGTTCCAGTTCCCGATTTCAGAAATACCTCATTATTACTGGTCATGTTGTTTGTTCTGGTCGAACAGTTTTATTCTTATGAAGTCATGATACAGTTACCAAAGTTATTGATATAAGAGATGGGTCAAGTCACCTATGAAACTACCACAATTTGCGGTTTATTCACATCCGGCTATACCAGCTATGACTTAGAGTATCTAGGGTACCAGCGTTTTGGCCCATAACGATATGGGGTTTATTCACATCCAGCATCATCCAGCCCCGCTCGCAGTTCATCATCACCCTCCAGGCTCGATGAGTTGGAGGGGCAGCAGCTATCAGTTGGTTACGGAGTCCATTCATCTAACTATGTAGAATTATACAGATATATCATGGTATATCATATATCTATACACTTAGATGATGTTAGATGATGTTAGATGATGTTAGATGATGTTAGATTATGTCGGATGATGTTAGATGATGTTAGATGGGTTTATAAATCAATATATATATATATATGCACGTTACGCACACATAATATCCTCCATAAATCATCATACATCCTAGCCCAGTTCGCAAGCCTTCCTATCAAGGACCATCCCTTGAAGCTCTGGGCACCGGGCACCATGGTGGCAGATCACAAAAATTGGCCCCTTTTTCGGTGGTTGACAATAAATAGAAATATGATCCATCAATATAATATATATATATATGATTCATCAATATTGTGGTTGACAATTAAAAAATGATGATCCATCAATATGGCATGGTTTTCAAATCTCTGGTTGACAATAGAAAATAAACAAATCCTTCCCAGCTTGTTGGAGCTTTCGTGAGGCGAAAGGACAAAGACAGCAAGGAGACAAAGGAGTCGAAGGACAAAGATCAAAACAAAGAGAAATCCAAGGAATCCAAGGCTTTGCGCGCTGCCCTTGTGCACCACCTGGTGTTTGGGGCGATTTTGCTGGGAGCAGCTTTGCGGCGCTGGGGTTCATGGGGAGCAATCCATTAATCCAAGGTGGTCCCCAGTTCAAAGTTGTTTACAAACCATCCTGGTTGGTGGTTTGGCACATGTTTTATTTTCCCATATATTTTGAATTTCATCATCCCAACTGATGAAGTCCGTCATTTTTCAGAGGGGTGGGTATACCACCAACCATCATCTAACTTCATATGGCTGCTCCAAATTGAAAGCCCCGATTCCCGATCCATACAGTCTGGATCTTCAATCATCACCAACCATGTAAGTTGGAATATTACAACCCGTAACCCCAAAACGATAGAATAGGAAAATCCCACTGAAATAGTGATAAAATATGACAAAAGATGTTTTCTATTGTTTTTTTGGTATGCTCTCAGGGACATGATAGGCTAATTATGAGGGATATTGGATTTTGTCTTGGGGATTGATGGCGAACTCTTGCGACCGAAGAGGGAGAATCATCCCCAAATGGATGAACTTTACAGGTTCGTTCTGGAGAGTTCCCACGGCTGTTTTTTTCTTTTTGGCTAACCTTAACAGTATAAATGGGGATGTACCAACTTTAAGGATTTAACCTTAATAAATCAAATCACACGTATGTTTTCATTGGATCTTAACTGGGGAATTTCGGAAACCGACTGGATTGATTCTTTTTTGCACAGACTTAATGCTGCAGAATTGTGCTATAAATTGATATATATATATATATATAATTATATAGATATCCCATAGGATCCATGTATGGTATATATATATATACATATGCTATTATGCTAACATGTGGGGTATATTGATAGTAAATGTTACCATATATAGCATACATGGATCCTATGGATATATACATAGTAATCATCCGATGTTTTTGCCGGGTATGTTTAAGACTGGCAATGTATAGAATTGAGATAACTGTTGTCAAGTGCTTAGCTATTCCTGATCCTCCCCATGAATGTCCAACTTCAGTAGAAATGATGGTGATGCACCCAAGTGTAAGCTTCATCTGGCTCTTAAAATAGGATGCCTCCAAATCCATTGCCATTTGGAGGGTGCAACCAATGGCAAACCCATCTGGGTATAAATGATCACATGTTCCATGATGCCAAAATTTGTCGCATGATTTTGGCATTCTTGCTGAGCTTACCGCATTTTCGCTGCAATTTTGCAGCAGTAGTTTGACAATTTGGTTTTGTCTCATATCCCCACTCTTGCTTTCAAACGGTTGGTAAGTAGCATTGATATCCCCAAAGTAGCATTGAAACACCCCCAAAACCAGAGTGGATGTAGGGATTTACACATATTTTGGACCATAGAATGAGGTTGTGTGATATGAACGAGGGGATAGGATTATTCAGCCAGTTATAAGTAGAATAAGCCCCATAAATAGACTATAGACCATAGATATATCCACCATACTCCATATTTCGGGGATAGGAGTACCAAGAATCAGTGGCCACTTCAGTATGTAAGGGCTAGGTACGGGGATATACACCCAAAATATGGCTTTATATGGTACAGTACCTCCATTTTAGGATCCTGAAGTTCCCATTGAAAAAATAAAACATGAATTTCTGACATTCAGCATCTCCTGCCGGGCACAGGAGAAGGACGAGAAAGAGAAAGAGCGCCAAAAGGAGCGACGGCAAGACTTGACTTTGGTCAGTTGCTTCAATATTGCGCCCCCCCGGCTATGAGTTTCAATTGGCTGAAGGGAAAATCTACAGGAAGCCATAGATTTTCCCATGAAATATGGGGTTTTCCTGTATTTTTCCCTTAAACCAATCCATTGAAAGTTGGTTTATAAAGCCCCATGAACTATATAACACTAGCATAGTTCAATTTACACGAAAAATGGTTCAGAAAAAAATATCGCGGGTCCTTCTCTTGCAGGCGAAAACAAATCCTTGACAGAGCATGGAGCAGTTTGAATAATGATTGGTAGCCGCAACATGTCAATGCCACTTTGAAAAAGAAATGGCCATTCAATCAATGGCCATTTCAGGAACCGATTGATTGGAGGTACCTACCATGTATTGTAGGCCTATTTTTCAGGCCTATGTAAGGAGAATATCCCGGCAAAATATGGCCAAACATATGGTACGTTTACGTACCTCCATCTGTTGGATCCTTTTTTATTCCCATTGATTCAATCGGCTATGATGTACCAGTGGCTCTGGAGACAAAGTCTTGGACCAGTGGCTCTGCCTTCGACTTCCTGCATGCAAGCGACTGCTGAAACAAGCTGAAGCACGGAACGCCACGGCCGTCGACTTCCTGCGTGGACTGCGTGGACTATATGGGATGATTGCCCCATGTCATGTTACGCTATTTTATGGATTTGTATGGTAGTTCTAGTTGGATATGCTACAACCCAAAAAAAGATGCCAAAAAGTTGACATCATCGAACTACCATCCTGGAAATTATATCGGCACCTTTTTCGCGGTTACTGTACGATTATATAGATATCAGGATGTACTGGTATTGTATGGAATATCATGGGAAAAACGTTCCGATTTCATTTTATTTCATGGGAATTTCATAATTGTTTTTTTTTGTGGGATGTATCATGAATTTATGAATATTGTCCATACATTCATGAATTGATAGTTGTATATGTATATAACTGGTATTTCACGTGATGGGATCATCACTTGATGATCTGAGACATGTGCTCTCCATCCCGAGGCCGCGATCTCCCCCTAAAAAGTTCATCCCCCCAAAGGTGCCATCCGGAGGTTCCAAGCCAGCAATCCGCAAGGACAGAAGCAGATCTCGAAGTCACAGTAACTTGGTCAATGGTAAAACCATAGGAAAACCATAGGAAAACCATAGGAAAACCATAGGAACATGGTGGCTGGCCCTCTGGTAAACGTTTACGTTTAACTATGGAAAGATCCACCATTTTATAGCTGGGTAAATCCACTATTTCTATGGCCATGGCTTCAAGTTCGCAAACTGTTAGTCATTTCCAGAGGGTATATCCTTTGGTGTCATCAGCTCTATGGCTGGGAAATCTCCGATCTCTGACCTAAATGGAGGTGAAAATCACCGTGAAAATCACTGAACTAAATGGAGAACTGACCATTGCCATGTTTGGTCGGCTGCAGTCGAACCACATATATTTGAGACGTTTCGGGCGATGATACTGGTACCCTATCCCCAACTATCCATTCTCCTTAAACAAGACTAACATCAAAAACGATTCGGTTATTTCATACTCTTAGTGAAGCTTCCCCACATAGAAAAGTTCCTCAAGGCCGCGAAAAAAATGCAACCCATCACTAATAGAGGGTCGCCTCTGATAAAAATTGTGTGCAGGCTCGGCCTTTGGTTGTCGAGTTCCCTATTTCAGACCCAGATGTTGAGGAAAGTGTTCAATGCCTAGTGCCATGTCTCTCCAATCAGCAATGTCCATTAGTTTCCTGAGTTGTAACCATGTAACGCTTTCTTGTGTTGAAGTAAACCGAGATGAAATGGATGGGACAGTTTTCTTACTGGTGCTTAGCAGGGAATGTTTTAATGACCCAGAATTCCGTATTAACAATCATCCCATTCCCCCATTCTCTACGAAGCATCAGTAAGTTTTAGACGGAGATACAACCGTTGTTGAACGGGAAATCATGTAGCATGATTTTCGGTGGCCAAGTTGGCCGGATGAGGTCGAAGAAAAAGAAAAAGATCCAGCGCCTCTTGATTTCAGCAACTGAAGCAGTGTGAACAAAAAGACCTGGTTGGTTGATGATCAGTTGGTCATTTCATAGGGATTCCAACCATCAATAAATATGCGGACCACTTGCATGTTATTCCTCCAGGAAAGCAAAAGATCACAAGGGCATTCAAAGTCACATCACAGAAACTGTTCAATCACGGGAATTGCAAAGACTGGTACTGGTTGGTGTTTTTATTATTATTTTTTCCATATTCATCATCCCAACTGACTTTCATATTTTTCAGAGGGGTAGGTTTACCACCAACCAGGGTATGTTTTCCAAGTTTTCCAAGTCCAAGAAAAAATCGAGGACTTTCAAAGCTAAAACCTGATTTTTTTGTGCATGGGGTATCTATGTTGGATGGCTTTGCCCAACTCCAGGGTAGCAGATCCTAGGGAACAGTTGTTGAAGTTTACCTCCATGGCAATGATCAATCCATGCAAATGTTCCAAAGTGATCCTTTTACCCATGCAAATGCTCACTTTCAATACTGAAATCATCCACTTCTGGGATCTTTGCATATATTACTGCCACGTAGGTTTACCAGAGGCAAAAGCTGGCCGTTCTGCAGCCTGAGGATTCCTCGAAAGGCAAAAAACTTAAGCACAGAAAGCCAAGTGCCTTGGAAGCCTTGATGAAACCAACCTTAAAACAGGGGAGAAAAACGTGTCAGTCTGTCTGTCTCAACAAAAATGATAAAAAATGGCAGACAAGAAAACATCCAACATATTTTCATGACATGTTGTTTTGTTTTTGAATTAAGCAAAGGTGGGGTTCCCAGAAGCATTGAGAAGCGCTCAGATAATCAGATGATCTCCTCAGTATTCAAAGCGGTCCGGACCTGATTCTGTGAAAAGCCTTGTAGCGACTGGGAGGGCAGCACCCAACATTGCCGACAGGTGAGAACGGCGACAAGAAGGGTAAGCGTTCATCTTCACGAAAGCGCAAGGAGGTTGGGAATTTCTTGGCTGTGATGAGGGTTTGTCTGAAAACAGGATGCCCGAACAGGAAGGGCCCCCAGCCCCCGATATTAAAAATGTAGGTGGTTTACAATCCCATCTATACAACCATTTGAATCATTTTATATAGATTTATATACTACAATATCCACTATACATCCTAGCCTAGTTATAAACAAACTTACCTCACTAGGGCCCCCCCTAAAACTTGATGGTATTGTTTTCCCCATGAAAATGGTCTCATTTGTTAGGTTCCAACCTTGGGCTGGTGTTTCTAATGGGGTATCCATATTTAGAGATTTAGAGGAAGTGGATTACACATCTAGCAGCACATCTTGACTTTGCCAGCAGGGTGTCAAAAACTGAGCTGCCACCGATTTCCGCAGGAGAAGGGGAGACACAAGGAGAAGAAACGGAAAAAGAGGCGATCGGTTTCAGAATTGTCTATGCCATTATCGGGTGTCCATTGAAAAGAATGAAGACATCGAAAACAAGGATTTTGTAAACAAACATAAACAAACATATTTGTCATATGTGAAGCTTAGTTTACTTCACTTCCAAAGCTTCGGAGCCAACAACATCTATTTCCGAACTCACTTCAAGGAAGAAAATTGTATACAGTGACAGAACACATTATTCATTGTGGGTCCCCGTTTCTCGCTAAAGTTGTCCCAGTTGTTTACAAGACCCCCAAAATGGGTTTGTTTGATTGAAATAAGTACCTATAAATCCACTGGTGACTCACACATTTCCCTTTCAAAACATATTAAATCATATTAGCATGTTGAGGATCCATCATTTTTAGATAGGCCGAAATATCACATTATTAGGTATATAAATAATTATCCCCATTCGATGCCATGAAAAAATATCCCCAGGTCGTCTCCCAATTTACAGATATGTTTTCCACACAACATCTGCAGATCAAATTCCTCCAGTTCCTGAGGCAGGGCCGGCAGGGCCGGTAGGGCAGGCACTCGGCGCTAGTACCATGAAAGAAACAGCACTTGGAGGATCCGAACTTGTAGATAGTTGACATTCTTGTTTTGCAGAATTTGATGCTGCATCTACCATAAATCAAATTTTCATTTAGATGTTATTTCATAAATGGATTAGTTTATTCATGATATACGCTCTTAAACAATCTTAAACATACATTGACAAATTGAAACTGGTTGGTGGTTTGGAACATTTTTTCCCATAATATATGGGATAATCCTTCCCATTGACTTTCATATTTTTCAAGATGCTTATTGCACCACCAACCAGGAAATGTAGATGTAGATGTTTGATGCATTTATAAGCACCATTTCTTTTTGGCCTCGGGTGGGACAGAAAAATCTTGGATTTTTATGGGGCAACTTACAGCAACCCCCAAAAAGATAGAAAAGTAAAATCCCATATGCGAACCATGGTGCTGGAATATGAATCCCTACATTTACCCTAAAAATCACCCAGTCATGTAGGTAAATAACGGTAAATATACCATAGATGAAGCATATGGGTATAGCTTTAGTATTGGTGTACTTCAAGCTTTAGTACTCACATGTACAGTAAAGGTGTGCGCGTGTACGCATCGCACTGCAAATCCTGTCTTGATAGAACAGTTCGTCACAAGAGAAAAACAACAGAATGCGCAGAGATGTTCCTTCATACTTGCACGAATCTAGCCATATCATAGGATTACATGAAAGAATAACATTAGCAATAAGTCGCAAAGGGTATAAATGGTAAGCGTAGAACATAGTAAAACTTCTGAAATTGCAATTAACCTCTCATACTTATAGCAATAACTCTGAGTGTTTCAAACAATCAATGGTAATTTCAGGATCCTAAAATGGAAGTACTGTACCATATAAGGCTATATTTTGTGGGGATATTCCCTGAAACTAAGGCCTTAGATATGGTAGGTACCTCCAATTTAGGTTCCTGAAATGACCATTGAAACCATTTCCATTCATAATCACTACAGGAAAGTTTTCTGGTGGATGTGGGATGATCCGGGCAGGCTTCAGTGATTGCGCGGTCTACGAGGAATGCGACCTGAGTTACATTTATGTGTCCAACATTGCTGACATGATTCTGCTGGAATGTGGCTTTGTCCAAAAAAAAAATACCGGGGATACCCTCTGGTAAACTAACATAACTATGGAAAATCACCATTTTTAATGGGAAAATCCACTATAAATGGGTCATGTTCAATAGCTATGTTAAATTACCAGAGGGTACCTCATTGCCGTTTTCCTCGGGAAAATGTATGACAAACCATGAGATTTTTGGAAATTCCCATATTTTCAGACAAAAAAAACCGTATCCTTATTTGTGTATGGGTCGCGTTTCAAGATCTGGGACCCGCAAAATGTTGATCTTGTTTGGCAAAACAAGTCATTCGCATTAGGGGCACCCAATTCTACAAATGATTTCCAGACATATTTTTTCCTAGATCCTTTGTTTGTTGGCTGAACCAGCATTCATTGGTTTTCTGAACCCCTATACTGTTCATTATCTTCATGGTTCTTTCCTGAGTTGCTGTGATTGCTTCCTCTCTCTCTCTCAGGTGTGAGCTTTGGATATATAGTGTTTCTTTATTTTTTGGTCTTTCTTCGTGTCCCTTGCAACATACATCCCACAACTTGCTGGTGCTTAGTAGGGAATGAGAGAATGGGATGATTGTTCATAGTTATAGATCATTCCCCCATTCCCTACTAAACACTACAGAACTAGGGCCCCCCTAGTTCTAAGTTGGTTTATAACCCTAAACATATTTATAAGTATCATACACTGTTAGTATAGTAGACACAGCTGGGGATTGGGAGATTTCTGGGCTTCGTTGGACCTCTGCGGAGCGAGCTGTTTTTATCGAGTGGTGTGGATGGCGAAAACCCGAGCCGGCGAGCCGGAGTCGCGGAAGTTCAATAGGTTTACCCGGCCTGGTAAACTAGCGTAAATATGCGTAAATCACTATGGAAAATCAGCCTTTTGAATGAAAAAAACACAACGAACTAAATGGCAATTTTCAATAGCAAACCCCTGGGTTCACTGGATTGGGGGTAGGTGAATCCTCACTAATATGTTTCATTGAAAGAGAAAACAGCCCAGCAAGTTGTGATATTCTTATTGGGTGTTTGAGCTACAGATCCATATCTGGGATCAACTTTTGATGGTCAAACTTGGGTAATTTGATACGTGGTGTGCTAGAAATGGGAATATTATACCAACTAGCCAAGAGATTAGATTGGCCATGATAATTTTGAAGGGACAGATTCTGGTATCATTGCCAACTTTCTATTGATCAACTTGAGCACAGAAATGTTAAAGGTAAATGTGATTGATATTTGTTAACCCTTTCAAACAGGCTGTATAGCTCAATACTATATTGTTCACTGTTTAAGGATTGGAGCCTAGACTGTCTAATTTCGCTCACCATTCTCGCCTCATATTGAAGCCAGGCACAACTATGATTTGGTCCACCCTTCCGAATGGGCAAGAACAAACAAGTGGCTCACTGATTGTTGAGACTTATGGTTACTAACAAAGTGTCAATCACTTAAAAGCCGGCTGAAGTACTGACATATTATTGACGTTTAAGCGGTTGACATGTTGTGCTGGGGATAGAGTTACACAAAATGGATGATATTGGACCTCAGACGAATAGTTTAAGTACGGTGGGAAGGTGCGGAGCTTGTGACACAGGATCTGAATGGATGACTTTGTGTCATATGTTGCAAAACAAATGCCTCCTAATAAAGGAATATATATAAAGGATATATATATATATCTCCAATTCGCCACTGAAGTCTGAAGTTTGACAGTTTGGATTCTCACTTTCTTGGATCAGGCAGGCAGCAGGTAACGCATGTTGGAACACATCAATCCTCGGAAGCGCATCACAGAGGGTTTTCGCTGAATGAATCTGAAGCCACTGAGGCAGCTGAGCGTACCTTCAGGATCCTTTCAAGTAGATTCAGGTAGATGTGGGTTTTAAGCTGGCCATGTTGCTACTTTCAGGTTCATTGTCTTTCATGGTATGTCATTGTTTCATTTTTTTTGTGATGTGTACGGATTTCTTGTTTATCATAGAGATACCCTCTGGTAAACCAACATAAGTATGGAAAATCACCATGTTTATCCATTTTATAGCTGGGTAAATCAACTATAAATGGCCATTTTCAATAGCTATGTTAGTTTACCAGAGGGTAACTGGAATGATGAAACGACAGATGCTGGTGATGGGGGGCAGGTCTCAGGTCTCTTGATAGATGCCCCTTGGTCAACTCGAAGGCGTCCCATTCGAAGGAGATAAAATCCAAGAAATTCATGGTCCGTAGCCTCTGGTAAAAGTTGATGGCATCCCACATCCCACGATATCACGATATTCCCATAGAGTCAGTGAATGGTTTAAGTTTGTTCTTTTGCTTCAATACCCTCTGGTAATTTAACATAGCTATTGCAAATGGCCATAGAAATAGTGGATTTTCCCAGCTATAAAATGGTGATTTTCCACAGTTATGTAAACGTTTACCAGGGGGTACCTGAAATAGACAATCAGGGAAACGGTAAAATCATGGAACACGTGTGAACATGCCCTCTGAAAGGCGATTTGTAAAGTCACACTGGATATGAAATAATATGAAATATACCTATATGGCAGTGGGTCAAAACCTTGTACCCCTGGTGAACATCAAAATAGCTGGTACATGGATGTTCATCCCATTAAAAATGGTATTAATAGGTATTGATCCATACCCATATATCTTATTGGATCACATTAAATACCCATGATAATTGGTAGTGAATCATATTGCTAACCATCATTTTGGCATCCACTCTTCAAGCACAGAAGGCGTTCGGAACCGTCTCGGTACGGAGTAACACCGTCACAAGCGGCACAAAGGGGGAAAATCACCCCGAAGTGGCGGTCAAGGTGGGCAAAAAGAAGTCCCTGGAAGGCAGAAAAGATGGAAAACCTTTGGTTAAACTGACATAACTATGGAAAATCACCCTTTTTAATGGGTAAATATGGAAAATCACAATTTTTAATGGTAAAATCAACTATTTCTACGGCCATTTTCAAGTTCGCAAAGTGTTAACTTACCATTGGTTCATCATGATTTTCAATGGCCATCGAGACGGTAATTGACAAAGCCATATGGGGGTTTCCATAGCCATGGTGGTACCCCAACAATCGCTGGATGGGTTGTTTCACGGAGAATCCATCTATGAATGGATGAGAACTAGGGGTACCCCCATTTTAGGAAACCTCCAAGTACAATGTGAGACCCCCAAACGATAGCTCCGTTGACTTGTATCTTGGTTAACTATGGTTAACTAGGTAACTAGGATCTATGGGGAATACAACTATATACTTGATTGGTTTATAAACCGCTGGAGGGCCTCATCTTGTACATAAATGTCAACTCCGGAAATAGACCCTGGTTGATTAATGGGAAGGATTACCATCATTTATAGTGACAATCTGCTACTATGAATGGTACCTCCTCCCCAATTAAACAGCCAAGGAATCTGTTAATTCGGGGTTGACACTGTGCTTATGTTGATTGATCCGAAGAATTTCGCCTCTATGTGCATCGAATTGCATATGTACTTTTAACATATTTTAACTGTAGTCCGTACTTCCACTTGGAATGGGACGTAAGCCAATCAACTACTAAGCACTTACTCTATACTAGATACCATTATGTTTTGGAATCAGCAAGTGAGTGCTTGAACTTGTTGTCGTTTCTAGTTTCCTATTGCTAAGCTGTAGAATGGTAACTCCTCGCCGCATTCCTATGGAATGCCGGCGGAAGTGAATTTTAAGGAACTGCAGCAAACACCACAAAACATGAGTTGGTCTGAAGGTCTGAAGGTCTGAAGATGGGGTATCCCCAATTCAATCCCAATTCCAATGGATTGGCATTGGGCAACACTTTGTGTCTCATCAAAATGAAAAAACAATTTCGGACACAACCTCATATCGCCATGTTGGTCGTATAATCCATTGTATACCATCACATCGCACGTTTCACATTTTTCATACAATTACATCTGGGTTTGATACCCCCATTCTCGTTGGGCCAGTGGGATCTCCTTGTTTGAACATTCATCATTTATCCAGATCCAGATGCCAATCGCAACGTCCAGCCAGATTCTCCGCAATGGCTGGGCTCCATCACAAAGATCATTGGTGAATGATTGGTTCATGGGTTGGCGAGCCAGTGAAGATTTGAATTTGTTTTTTTCCTGTTATTTCCTGGGTGAAACAAAGAAGCTTTGCGATCAGAGTCGAAGAGCGAACATGGGACTAAAATTGGGTCACTGGATAGCCATACACTCAGACTTTGAAGTTTACTTTGATGGGTTTAGATGGATAGCAGCTGTTTATCCCAGTATTTGTTTGAAGCAGTCGAGAAAGCACCAAGGTCAGAAAGCGTTGTTGTTTTGCAACTCCAACCTGACACACTTTGCCGCCGTGATGGCGGCCTTGAGACGAATGGTGTTCACCCCGACGACAGGTCCGGGTGCGGGACATGTGGTAAGATGCAGCGTCTAAGATGGGGGCAAGGCTAAAAAGACCAGCTAAAATTGGCTGTTTCCCCATCTAATAAATGGGTTTGTCATGGTTTGTCTGAACATGGGGTCTACCCCGCTTAAATGGCTGTTTAACAGGGAACATGATGAATAACTAGCGGACTTTTGGGCACCCTATCTTTACGACAAACCTTTATAATACCCCTTAAATTGCTTTGCCTGGTAATTCAAGGACTGGAAAATCCTGTGTTTTTTCACTCGAGAAAATAATCTACAAACAGAGAAGAACTGGTCGATTTCCAGTGCCCGAGTAGATCACAGAATTTTCGAATCTGCAGATGTGATGTTGAAAAATCAGCCCCTGAGCGATTGGTCACGACAGATGCCGCTTCCAAACCGGGTGGGTTGGGGTTAGTTAGCTTACCTGGAAAGCTTCATTTGCTCCTTCCATCGTCAGACATTTGCCAAAAACGATCATTGATTGAATTTTGATGAATTTTGTCTGACTTGTTCGTTCTTGAAGGGAGAATTTACCTGGAATCATGTGTGTGTGTTTTTTCCCATTCAATTTATTTCAATTTAGGGCGTCCCCATGAATCTTCCCTTAAACCAACTCTGGGATTATTGGTTTATCACATTTCGTGACCATAATTCTGGATGAATTAAAGCGAACTCACAACAACTAAGCTCCAAAAATGATGTTTGTAGTCCATGGGGAAGGATGTCAACCATGGCCCAGATTCCCAATTTGTTCTGAGATCCGGGCAGCGGAACATTCAGAACATCGCCCGCCGTTCCAGAATCAGCTCAAGGGTAGCTGCTGCACGTTCTATGTCGAAGATTCGCTCGCCACCGTGACGTCCCTCCTAGCCACCGCGGCCGAATAAAGGGCGTAGCTTGGTTCCGCAATGGCGAATTGAAGCGGGGTTTGTTGGCTGGGTTTGTCGACATAGGTCGGTCTTAATATGGTGAATACACATTCAAATTGAAGCCTGCATTTTTTGATTGTAGCAAGACTGGGTAATCATGCATGCGCCGTTTTCAGCTATAGATAGATTTTGAAACCTATATATCATGAAATACACACCTGCATTTTGTTTAAGCTTTGCGAAACCTATGAAACACACAGACACTTGGTAAAAGATTACATGGTGGTGCCCCCTAGATATCTTAAGTATTCTTAAATTGGTTCATATTTAGGTTATTTGGTCTGTGGTAAATATATCGAAGTAGATCATGTGGTTTATAAACTAACTCATAACCTGGAGGGGGCCACATTGTACAAGCGTAAAGCCTAGCGATCTTCGCTATTGCCTAGGACGACGGCTGAGCTAGCTGGGGACCAGGTACGAGGGCAGCGGGTTTTTAGAACGGGTGTGAGTCATTTGAGGCATTAAACATGGCAATTGTTGATGGGTTATGGGGGGGATTATCGGATTTTAAGTATTAAAGATATGTATATAGATATATATATATATATACTTGATAAAATATGGTCGATTGGTCATTATATCAGGGGGGGGTGCCCTTTTTGTATTGTGGATTATTGGAGACTGTCATGATGAGTCTCAGGAATCTTGTTCTGAACCAAGCAGTACAATTTGAGGCTTCTGCTTGGCTCATCTATGTAATGTGATTTACTCTCAATCAATGTGGCAATTGAAGATCCCCTAAAACCTCCATTTGTAGGGGGTTACCCAGTGCCACGATTACCAGATGGCAATGGGAATTGAACCCGAGGTATTCAGCTCACTGCCCAATAGGCATTGATCCAGATCCTGCGACAACTCGTGTGCAAACAGTTGAGGTTGATCGCGCAAACATCATTGCCAGTTTTGACTGGCACAACACACTAGATAGTGCCCTCAACCCTCTAGGTCTACTCGATGATTCAGTCGTCGAAAATTTCGTTGCTCTCGACCAAGCGGCCGGCAGAGAGATCGAATTCCACATAGTGAGCTACAGCGGGACCGAAACGCTCTGAGCAACTCGTGAAACTGCAGAGAACCTCTGTGGATATCTCAGAGAGCGCGGTCTGAAGTTCCGAGAGGTATTTATTTGCCCAGACACCACCAGAAAGCCAAAAAATCTATCGGCATCAAATGGAATTTGGCCATCATTCACAATATGGGGTTTTACCATCAAAACATATCAAAGGGATGGCGATATAATATAATGAAGAAGTTACAGTTCGAATGTGGTAGTGCATTCGACACCTGTATATGTCCATAAGTAATTTTAATGTAAACGCATCATCATATATCACCTTTTAAAACCCTGCTATTTGTGATTTACAACCTACACTTATACCCTATATATATATACCTATACTGTTTACATTATGTAGAATTCATGTTCGAATGGTATGAATCGTCCCGCTTATGGGCCGTTGTTGGGGATGCGGAACGCAAAGAGTACAAGTCAGCACCTGAAATGAGAGTGAAATTGTCATACACTCAAAGAAAAAATCAAACGGCATCCGGAAATGCAAGGAACCCTGAGATTTCTCACCATGTTGTTTTCTTCAAACTCCAAGTGTGGCTCCCGTTGTTCCCAACGGGATAGGTCAGATCTGACAAACCAACTTTAACCATCTGACATCCATCTGTTGCCATGGTGATGAGTTACAAACCCAGCTGATTCATCCCTTCATGGTGGAAAGCAACCGGTTCCACCCCCCAACCCTTGGAACCGTAAAAAACCCATGGTTCCCTGGGTGCTGGTGACTGGAACATAAATTTTATGACTTTCCATTCAGTTGGGAATGGAATGTCATCATCCCAACTGACGAACTCACGAGCCATCATTTTTCAGAGGGGTAGGTAGGTCAACCACCAACCAGATATGGTTTATTGATGTTTTTTGGTGATAGATCTATAGTTAATGGGATTATAACCCATTTATAACTGATGAAAAACCATCCTTTTGGGGTAGGTTGAAACCACCAGTTCCATGTGGATTTTCCTCCATGGATCCATGCTGATCCCACCAAATTTCAGGGCCAATGCAGCCCAGCGTCAACCAGCAAGACAATGAGGCGTCACCGGGGCGAGCCCTTGGGCCGTTGGGCATGCCGTTTCAAGGGACCGATTGACTGAGGACGTTGAGGATTGACCATTTGGAGGACATTTAGATGGGATTTACTTCCGGATTTATGTTATATCATTATAGATATATCTAGTTATATGTATGTCAATGTATATATATATATATGTATACTGGTATCTACTGTTTAGATGGATAGATATGTTTAGTTCCCATGTGCCCCATGGTGCTCTTACTTGTTTACCTACACTTGGCTCGCCATTTGCCGTAAATGCTGAGAACTATTTCATACGTGGAGCATATCGGCCTTGAAAATATAGAGAAAAAACCCTAACTATTACTGTACATTATATAATATATATATATATTATTATATATATTATATATTTTATTATATATACTATATAATATACTCTATGTATATAATATAGTATAATATAATATTATATTATTATATTATATTATTTTATATTATATTATATTATATTATATATATATATTAATTATATTATGTGTGTGGGGATCCATAATTCCCTTGATTATTGGCTATCAGCACCATCGTGAACTTGATTTGTTTTGAAAGAGCAAGGAAGTGACTACCGATATGCCAAGCGCTGAGTTGGTGACACTATGGTTTGCACATGTAAAGGAAGGCATGTGCTTGGATCAAGAGGCGAGTTCAAGCAGAACAAGGATTTCATGGCCAATTCAAACTTGTCATCCGAGGTTGTCACCACAGCTGCCGTGTTTCTGGCGTCGATTCTCCCATTGTGGAGTGGATTCAGAATGATTACCCGGCCTGGTAAACGGTTGCGTTTAACTATGGAAAAACACCATGTGGACCATGGGTAAATCGGTAAATCCTATATTATTTCTAGGGTCATTTTCAATAGCAAACTGTTAAATTACCAGAGGGTACTTGGTTCATTCCCACATATCGGACAAAGTCTTTGCTCTGGCGAGCATTTTTGGCGGAATAGGGGTAAAACCTTCTCCGGGTTTACCGGCTCGGCCTCGTTGCCACCCAAATATTCAGGGTGTACCGTTGGACTTCCACGACCCCCAAAAAAGCACCATTTGTTCGTCATGAAAGCATCCGATCTACCAGGACGTTCTTGGACTTAAAAAAGTGTTGCCATTTTCCGGAACAGAAATTGGATCCAGTTTTGAGGTTTGAACACAGGGCAGCTACTTTTTTGCCACGTCTATCCGGTGGTTGGGTGAGAGCTTTGTTCGGAGCTACGAATCGAGTTTTGGAAACCGCGGCCCTATTAGTGTCCATGATTTACCATTAAAGATGGTGACGTTCCATAGAAAACTGTAACTTAAATTACCAGAGCATAGATGAGTAGGTGAACCATATTTTTTGGTTTCCTAAAATGAGGTTACCCCCAAATCATCCTAACATATCCTAACCATCATAGTATCGATATTGTTTTGTCGTAACTTGGGATCCGTTGGGTCCCCTTTTGGTGATTCCGGCAGATCATGAAGATTTGAGAAGCTCACCACTCCCATTCCGGTTCCGTGATGGGGGGTCCTTGGATATTTCTGAAAACCACTTGCAGTAATGAAGCCACACTTGTGGGCCTTCCTACGGGTAAGTTGGATGGAAAAGTGATGCTAACCTCGGTTTCTGGAAAAAATGTAGTTGGAAGGGTTTTCTGAAGCAACTTAGAAGTGGAGGCCCAAGGTTTTTCATGGCCTAAGCAGAGCGCTACCAGATGGTGCCAGCATCATCCCCTAGGTATATGTTTGTTGGTTTATGATCTCCATGAACTATCGATGCCTCTATCTAAAATCCTCAGTAACCTGTCGAAATAAACCAACTTGTTGCGATTCCGGTCCCAAAGTTGGTACCTTTTTTCGTTCCAAAGTTGGTGCAGGAGAGGTCATGGAGAACGCGCTTTAGGTGCTCATTCAGTCGCGTCGACTGGGGGGGATTTTTGGAGGGAGCTGATGAGCTGATTCTTGGGATTTCAGCCAAGGGTTGGTCCAGTTTGGAGCTGATCCCAAGCTGTAGCTGTATGGCAAGGAGTACGTACGAACTATTGTAGATGATCACTGCTATCTTTGAGGCTTGAGGTTTGAGCAGGAAGGTTGCGAGATGTTACGAGTATGACTCTTCATATTTCTTGCTATGTCAGTCAAAGTGTGAAGTCTTTAACCTTGGGTAAACCTTGGATACGCTGAAAATCTTTGAAAAATGTGGTAATTTTTGGTACTTTTTGTTTTCGCAAGCCCCAAACAGATAGAACCGTTGACAACCTGGAATTATCATTCATTCCATCCTGGATTTCCACTGATCTGTCTTCCTGGGAGTTACTGTACTCTCTTGCAGCGGGCATACGTACTGACCAGCCCAACTCATTATTGCAGGGTAGTAAGATACATGTACCAAGCCAGTGACTTCCAGAATAAGTCTGATTCTCAATGCATTCGGAAACCACCAAAATCCATTTGGTGATCTTAAACTAACCATTGGAAACTCCAACATTTTCCAACAGAAGATCCCAACAAAACCCTTTTTTCATCCCCATTTCAGTGGTTCAATCAGTTCAACCCCCCACGTTTCATGGCGAAGTCCAAATTTTTGTTGCCACCCAAAAAAATAGCCGGCGGAGCCGAACGTTTGAGCCTTGCAGAAAAATGGCCCCTTTGAAGCACTTTATAAATGGGATTATAATCTCATTGAAGTGATATATCACCTAGAAATGGTATTGTAACTGGTTTATTCCCCACCTGCCAGGTGAGGGTTGTTAGATTTTATGTCAGTTGCCTCCTCGTCCTCCTCCTTCTCCTCCTCCTCCTCCTCCTCCGCCTCCTCCTGCCTCGTCCTCCTCTCCTCCTCCTCCTCGTCCTCCTCGTCGTCCTCGTCGTCCTCGTCGTCCTTGCTCAACTGCGACCCG
>Ga0126342_10002477_pt1 | contig 28842 bp, 20 predicted proteins | sample Cyp1metagenome_FD_92528 | JGI IMG/M metagenome (GOLD analysis project Ga0126342, IMG submission 92528) | Coral microbial communities from Lord Howe Island, Old Settlement Bay, Australia - Cyphastrea 1 metagenome | ecosystem: Host-associated > Invertebrates > Cnidaria > Coral ... | reverse complement strand
GGTGATTTTGGAATTGACCAAGAAAACATGGTGATTTTGGAATTGACCAAGAAAACATGGTGATTTTGGAATTGACCAAGAAAACATGGTGATTTTGGAATTGACCAAGAAAACATGGTGATTCTATGGGAATTGACCAAGAAAACATGGTGATTTTGGAATTGAGCAAGAAAACATGGTGATTTTATGGGAATTGACCAAGAAAACATGGTGATTTTAATAAGAGTTGACCAAGAAAACATGGTGATTTTTCGGGAGTTGACCAAGAAAACATTGTGATTTAAAGAAAACATGGTGTTTTTAATGGGAGCTGACCAAGAAAACATGGTGATTTTAATGGGAGTTGACCAAGAAAACATGGTGATTTTTTGGGAGTTGACCAAGAAACGTGGTGTTTTTATGGGAGTTGGAGTTGACCAAGACACATTGTTTTTTTTATTGGACTGCAGTAACAAGACTGCTGATTTTAGTGGGACTTCACCAACATGAATGGTGATATAATGGAATATTATGAATGGAATATGAACGGAATATCAATGACTTATCCTAGGAGGTAACCCCATCTTAACTTACCATGGGCCGCAGTTAACATTACAAATGGGTATGCTGTAACCATGGCCATGGATGGCCATGGCAATTTAAACCCTTATAAGTTGGGATATCGCCCCTAATATATCCACGTGAAACTCAAACTGCACTTCCCAGTGAGTTTTGTAACTTTGTTAAGAGTTGTGTAGTAAGTAATGAAGCTTATTCAATATGGGAAACCTGCTCCGATGTATACAAGGTGGTGCCCCAGCTGATTGGCCAAGTTGGTGAACATATATAACTATGTAAACTAGGGCTCATGACTATGTTCTGAAAATTGGGGGAAATGAATGAATACTGTAAATAAATTTACCGCAGCTAGATAGATAGATAGATAGATAGATAGAGATAGATAGATAGATAGATATAGATAGATAGATAGATAGGTAGGTAGGTAGGTAGGTAGAGAGAGAGAGAGATACATAGTGACCCAAAAAGCAACAGAACAGGAACATTTCACAACATTCTAGTAGGAAATTGCTGTTCTTTCTTTGAGGAGATATGCATACATATATGATGTACAATGTATGTATATATATATATACAAATCTACATGTAGCTATATAGTGCCAATATTTCAGGAATACACTAGTCAATACCTTACTTGGGGATACTTAACCAGTTCATCCCAAACCTACTAACCAGTTAAACTAACTTCAAGCCCGGTCTAATGACATGTTTTTCCTAGATAGAAACCCTCAAAAAGATAGGGGAAAAAATAGTTACCCCTATTTCAACAGGGTTTTGCCAAGCTCTATTTTTTTGGTGGGGGGTGGTATTTATTGTTGAATGTGAAGTCCCCATGATTGATAGTCAATGAGCATCAATGAGCCAAGCAAGACCTCATTACTATCTGAGAGTCAAACACGGCTTGCTGGAAAATCAACCGCTTATCAATTCAATGGCTATTCCGGGATCCTAGATTGGAGGTACCTACCATATATAAGGCCTATTTTTTAGGCCTATGTAAGGGAATATCCCCACAAAATATGGATAAATATGGCCTTATATGGTACAGTACCTCCAATTTAGGATCCTGGAATTCCCATTGATCAATTGTTGTCGATGAATTTCCCAGCAGAACCTGCATTCATGGGGAATTATCCAGCTTTTGGCCACATTTGACACGGGAGAGTTTCACCCAATATTCCGTTAATATTCCATGAATATCACAATCATATTCCATGATATCACCATCAAAAGCCAGCATGTTTGTTGGTGAACTCCCCTTAAATCACCATTTTTGTTGGTGAACTTCCATGAAATCCACCATGTTTGTTGGTTAACCCCCATTCAAAAAATGCCATATGTTTCACAGGGCTCCGCCTGTGTCTCTGCGGTTAGAGGCCGGCAACTTGCTGTTGGGACGTCGAATCCTGCGACCTCCACCCAAGGTGATGCTGTCGTTGTGAAATTATCCAGGGATTCATTGATTTTTCGTTGTAGATCTATTGATAGCCAACATTACTATATGAATATTTAGATTATTTATGGTTTATGATTGTGAAATGATATGATTGTGAAATGATATGATTATCTATGGTTTATGGATAGTTTGCAATGGAAAAGCCTATTAAAATGGATGATTTTGGAGAACCCATATCTGGTAGATCTATGGATAGCCAACATTACTATATGCTATTTGAATATTTAGATTATTTAGATAATGAATATATATATATATATATTGCAGTGATTGTTTATCTCTAGGAATTAAATATTATTGATAATCATAAGTTGTTCATCTAAAGGGGATATATGTATATATACATATAGGGGCAGGATTGACAGGATGAATGTTGATTGTAGGAGATTATAGTTAGTTCTGACAAAGGGATCCATTTATGATGATGATTCCTATTATTTGTGATGATGATCGTGATGGTGATGATGATGATTGGTCAGTAATGGTAAGTACTTAGTACTACTTATTAATGGTTGATTTAATGATTTTAATGGTTATTGATGATTACACATGGATGAGGATTATGATGATGATGATGGTGATGATGATGATGATATGTGGTTATGGTTAGTACTAGTTATTAAGGGTTCATGATGATTATTGATGATTATTAATGTTTGTTGATGATGACGATGGCGATGATGAAGTGAGTACTGTCTAACATCATCTCTGGATGCCATCCAACCCTGATGAACTAGGAGGTTTACCTGAACGTTTAGTGAGGATGGTTACCCCAATATTTGTTTCTAATAACATGATCATTTGGTTCTGAAATGTCAACCCCCAGTTAAACAGCCCAGCTCTAACCCAATATGACCAGTTGCTTGGAGATGGGGGCAATGAGGGCAAAACCTTTGAACAACGACAAAAAACGGTAACACTATATATAGACTATTATGTATTATGCCATAGTGTCAGCATGTGTCATCCATTGCATAATCATGTAGTAGACCATAGTACACCAATATCGTATATGATATGATGAGATTACTGTACAATATGGGTGAACCATGGGATATAAACCTCCCCTATTGGTCAGCCCATTTGCGCTCTTTTTCTCGTGGCCGTGGCAGGACCTAAGTCATACACAAGGTGCCCTGCGGCGGAATCTAGCCACCAGAACCTTGAATATCGGGTTCTTAAAGATCTGGATATACCCTCTGGTAATTTAACATAGCTATTGAAAATCACCTTTTTTAATGTGAAAACTCACTATATATGGCAATTTTCAATAATTTTCAATAGCTATGTTAGTTTACCAGAGGGTAGATTACGTATCTATATATATATAGTACTGTTGAGCGTCAGAATTAGATGTTTGTGATTCTTTTGATATAGTATGAGTGACTATGTTGGGGAATATCTGAGATATCTTTGGGGAATGCGAAGAATCAACAGGAAGTAAAAAAAACTAACTCCTAGCTTTTAGGATGAACATGGAGCAAAAATTACTACTATTGTCTATTATCGTTTGGGAATTACAGTAGATCTTGTTTCAGGGGGATTTCTATGGACTTATCCATCAATCGCCATCGCCTGTCCTGGTGGCGCCAGATCGGTGATGTATTTCCCCTTGGGGCATTACCCTCTGGTAAACCACGAAAAACTATGGAACGATCCAGCATGTTTAATGGGACAACTCACTATTTCTATGGCCATTTTCAAATTCGCAAACTGTCACAATTTACCAGAGGGTAACCCCAATCAACCATTCTTGACCATTATTTACCCTTTTCAACCATTATATCCATCATTTGGGTATGCTATTTTTTTTGGCCAAAGATGTGTGGAAGAACAGAAACCACAGTTTTCACCTGGGGTTTTTCGTGAGTGAAAGGCATACATCCAGAGATAGACGGAGGGCACCATTTCAGCAGACTATTGCGGGGAACCCCAAGTACTAAACATGGATTTATTAATGCAGCCATTTGGACTATTCAAATAAATCTGAATGCATTCCATCTATATATATATGTATGTGTTATATGTATGTATGTGTGTGTGTGTGGACACATTGACGCGTACTTGTCACATGTTATAGTAGCCCCAAAAAATTATGCCGAAAAGTCATGTATCCTCCATGCTGTAGGCGATGATACAGCGCAGCTGAAGGCCTCAGAGGGTCCAGGGGTCCCGGTTTTTCGTGGAAACATAGGGATTGCAGCAGGAACAATGGTAGGATTTTATTGGCAACATGGGAATATATATATATATGGATTAATATGGATGAGGGGCTAAGTTGGCTTATAACTACGTAGAATAACTAGGGTCTGTAGTAGATATGTCTGTGGCTGGGGTTATAAACCAACTTTTATAACTTGGCGCGTCCACCTTTCAGATTTGAAGGAAAAAACACGGGGATTGAACAAGTTAATCCACCAAACCATGGATTCAATATCTAAACATCAGACGCGATTGTTCAATGGATTGGTGTAAAGAGAAAATCTTCAGGAACAAAATGCGTCTTATTTTTGCGATGTATGGGGTTTACTGCAGGTTTCCCAAGCGACAATTTTGGGAGTAGGTGGTTCAGAATCAATGTCAGAACGAGTCAATGAGATTTTTCCCCGCTTATAATCCATGCACATCCATGAGGTATTAGAGGTATCAACCAGGATTGGCGTAGAACCAGCTTGATAACATATGGAACATGATAGATTGGTGGTTATCCAAATAGATTGATGGTGTATATACCATCTTGATGACATATGTAACCATCTTTATACCATCTTGATAGTTGATAGTGTTTGGATTGGTGGTTTTGGGGTTGCAGAGGTTCCCCACAGGCATCCTTTGGGTGCTTATCGCACGACTACTGCGCACAAAGGATGGGAGATGGAAAGATCCGTCCAGTCCCATTGCAGGTGATTTGTTAGCCCAAAGAGAGGTATGTGGCATCCGGGGCTATCTGGGGCTTTGAGACACGAAACGTCCCTTTGTCATTTTGATGGCTCAAGCCAATTCAAGCCAGCTGCTTTTGGCCCGGAGAGCGCAACCCACAAAGGCCAACATGCGGCCAGCGATTTCTTCACTTGCCGTGAGCAAGATGGCAATGTTCCTCGCTTTGTTGTGCTGTTTCGGGCTGTTTTCTGAGGTGCTAGCTACAGCTAGAGCAGGTCCCACGCATTTTGTGGCCTTGCGGTTGGCCAACCCCAAGCTCTGGCAGAAAATTGAGCATCTGCAAGAGGAGATTTGGCCCAGGGCAGCTCGGATCTGCTATGAGTCCAGGTTTGATATTCCAGAGGAGATGGTGAAGAAGGCCTTCATGGCAACTGTGTACCCTGCAAGCAGGTTTCACATCTCTCTCTTTGTGGCAGATTTGAATGCACAGCTGGCACAGCTGGACCTTGCCAAAGCGTGCCTCTCAGAATGGTTTGAGGAAGACGTTCACCAAATCCTGGCGGGTCGCAGCAGCCTGGACATAACCTTCGCGGGGTTGAATTCGTTTGATGAGAAAGTCTTGTTCATGCAGCCGGACCAGGACAGTTCCAACCACCTGCGTTCACTCTTCCAAACGCTCCAAGTGCGGCTCCATGCAGTGAATATCACGGCCTATGCACAGTTCGATGACTTCCATCCACACGCAACGATCATGAAGACGAGCCAACTGAAGGACGGCACCTTGCTTGATCGTCTCAATGAGAGCCTGCGCTACCCTCCCGAGGCCTGGATGGAGTTCAATCGGTCACTGGGCACGTACACTGTGGAGGAAGTGCAGCTCCTCAACATGCTGCGGCCCAGTGAGGGATACTTCCAAGTGGACTGGGAGGGACACTTCGGTGCCGAGTGCCATGCTAAGGTGCCGAGGTGCCAAAAGAATCCGCTGGATGGCGGGAGTTTTAGCCATGTACTTGTTGTGTTCAACTGTTCAACATTGTTCAACCATAGTAATGGGATGCCGGGATGCCCTTTGTTTGATCATATTTTTCACGGGGGCTGACTCAACCACCAGGCAGCCATAAGTTGATTCACTTTTGAGGGGATTTCAATAGCATGTGTGGCGATTGGAAGACAATTGATCCAAAAATCAGTCGGATTAGACATTGGTTTCAGCAGATATGGAAGGCCTGTGAAATCACCAAGCTAACGTTCGCATTATAGACATAGAGCGGTTTTAAATCGGGCTGCTGAAGCCCATGGACGCTGTGCTGAGTTTCAGTCGGATCCATGATGGCCAAATCGATGGGAGAACCTTAATGAGGTCCATCAGGGCGCATTCAAACATCTGGATGTATTGGGACGACTTTGGATGATTGGTCAGTGTGTAAATGTATGATCATTTTGGGTAGATGATCGCTATATGATTAGATAGATATCCCTTTTCACTTTGATCTTCTGGTTGGTGGTTTGGAACCATCGAATTCTATGACTTTCCCATCATGCTGGGAATGTCATCATCCCAACTGACGAAGTCCATCATTTTTCAGAGGGGTTGGTTGAAACCTGCGGGTTGCTGGGATGATTATTACTAGTGATTATGGATCATTCCCTCATTCCCTGCTAAGCACCAGTAAGAATTGTATAGTCATAGTTGAATTAATCATGCTTCATCATTCAAAACTGCAAATTGGCGCAAATTGGAGGCTATAACCTGGCCATAACTGTGGCCCACCATGACAATCATCATAGCTTAGAAATGCTTAGAATAGCACTAAAGTTATCTGTTATCACCATGGTTTCCCCATGGTTTCCCCATGGTTTTCCCACGTTTTTCCCACGTTTTTAGACGCCACAGTGTCCGTTGGTCTTTTTGTTTTCAATCCCCAGGAGGCGATCCAGGAGACGTGGCAACGGCGCTTCGACCGGGCCGAGGCCGGCATAGCGGCGATTTGGATCCTGGGGTTATTACTACTGGTTGGTGGTGACTGGAACCATGGAATTTTCCTGGTTAATCTGCATGGTTAATCTGCATGGTTAATCTGCATGGTTAATCTATGGTTAGTCTATGGGGTTATTAGATGTTATTACTAGGTCAATCCCATTATTTCATGGGGATTTCATGAATTTCATGAGATTTAACGGAGGATCATCCACTTTAACGGAGGACAATCTTAGATGGCTGGTTGGTGGTTTGGAATAATTTTCCATTCAGTTGGGAATGTCATCATCCCAACTGACGAGCTCATATTTTTCAGAGGGGTAGGTATACCACCAACTAGACTAGGTCAATCTTGGATGGGTAGTTTCATCCTTTAGTTTCTTGGTATCAATGGGCTTATCAATGGGATTATCTACGTTCACCAGCTAAGAATTTGTCATTTTTTGCAGGGTATCTAAGGATGGTCATGATTACTATGATTACTGGGGGAAGATGAGGGATTAGCTGGGGATTATTACTATGATTAGCTGGGGATTCTGAAACTAATGCGGGCAAAGTAAAATGCCATCTGCACCACCCCCCCAGTCATCACAATAAATATGCGCACACCCTAAGTATAGTTTTCTAAGCCATATGAATACTGGTTGGTGGTTTCAAACATGAATTTTATTTTCCACAGTGGGTTGTCATCCTTCCCATTGACGAACTCATATTTTTCAGAGGGGTAGGTATACCACCAACCAGATAATAAGCCACCCATTTGGGAAGGGTTTATGGAACCTATTACCTGGGAATATGAATATATATAAATATATATATATATATAGATGGATTTGTTTTTCATGAGTGGATGGGGGCCCCCCCATTGCAACCCAGTGGCCAGGACGATGAGAAGGAGTTTCGCCCCAACAGCTACTTACAGGTGCGGCGATCAGCACGGGCAATCAAGATGTCTTACGGGAGAAAAATGACCGGAAACAGCGGACGTTTCATGCGGAAAAGAGGATAGTTTTCTGTAGATTTAGCTTCAACCAGTGATAGCTAAGTTGGTTTAGTTCACTAGTAATGTCAACCCCGGATTAATAAAACATGGTTTATTAATTAGGGGGGTACTCCTCCAATAGTAATAATCTAATACGACTTAAATGGTACCCTCTCAATTAAACAGCCTAGGGGTTTATTAATCTAGGGTTGACATTATAAGATATTAGATGGAAAAAATGGTTTCCTATGGATTTGATTCGCCGTTTAAATAACCTGAATGATGCGATTATTAAAATGTTGTGTTTCTCCTCGGATACCTTGCAGTCGCAATTTTGCAAGGAATCTACATCTATCTATATATATATGTACATACACACATATATATATATGCATGTATATACATATATATATATGCATGTATATATATATACTATATATTATACCTATTTATTCATACTGTATAAGAAACGTTTGATTCAGTTCCTTTGGGTGTGCAACTGTAAAACTACCAAGGCTCCGAACAGTTTTTTTCAGGTGTCAGGCTGCCAAAGACCTTTGCAAGATGAGTTCCAAAGATGGTTTCATATACAGTATTACATGTCATAGAGTCATAACGTGTATTTTTTACGGCTTATTTTTATCAGGATTGTTTTTTCTAATCAGAACCATATCTGATTGATCAATCACAACCGATAATTATCTTCCATCACAATTTCCTGGTATTTCCTTATCAGTCTGATAACAATGGTTGTTCCTACTGTTATCTGATTGGATGTCCAATCACATATATACGCTGATAAACATATTTCTAAAAATCATAATTCAGATTACTTACCTAACTTACCAGATGAATTTCCCAATAATCATCATCAACCATCATTAACCATCATTAAGTTGCCAATATGATCATTAACCATCATTAACCATCATCATTATCATCATTAACTAACATAGCTATGGAAAATCCTCCATTTTTGATGGGAAAATCCACTATTTCTATGGCCCATTTTCAATAGCTATTTTGACATAACCAGGAAGTACACCCCATTAAAATCACAATTTTTGTTGGTTAAATCCCATTAAACCACCATTAAACCACCATCATAGCTATGGAAAATCACAATTTTTAATGGGAAAATCCACTATTTCTATGGCCCATTTTCAATAGCAAACTGTTGACATAACCAGAGGGTTTCCCATTAAGTGGATGATAGTGGATTAAAATCCCATTAGATTCCATTAAAATTCCATTAAAATCCCACTAGATTCCATTAGATACCAGAGGGTTTTCCCATTGCAGCACTTGTCACCAGCTGACAGCGGAGCCAGCCATGGCGCCATGGCCCGCCATGGCCCAGGTCATGGGCGTCTTGAATCTCTGGGTGGGTGACTCGGCTTCCACCGGAGCAACGGTGCGACCTGCGGCTCCGCAACGCTCCGGGACCCCGGTGTGATGTTTGTTGGTTTCTAAAAAAAAAAAACATGGATTTATAGTCCTAGAACTATATCTAAGGATCATAAATATTCATAAATGATATATATATATATATTCAAATTAATGTATCTAAATATCAGAAATTGATAGTTATTGATAGTTATTTAAGTTCTAAACCAACCTAGATAGCGTTTGGGGGCTCCGACTTTGTAACTCTGAGGACAGATTCTGTTTGTTATTTGTCGGCGCAGATCGTTTTAATCCCATGCCCTGTTCATCTTAGATGAGAAAACCTACCGGCCGCTGATCCCAAAGATGTGATTTGATCCCTACATCCACCATGATTTTTGCGGGTTGTTTAATATGACATTATGAACGGGAGGAGGGATCTTGGTTGTTGCACTGAGGCCGTTCAAGAGTTGGACGTTGTTCCGAATGATTCCGAATGCTAAGTTTGATTGCCCAAGATTGGCAAACGGTAAATATTGAAGATTTGGAATATCCACCCCACAAAACAGTATAGCAACCCCCCCAATAGATAGAACAGTAAAATCCTATAGTGGTATTTTTTTACTCATTTTTTGGGGGGTTACTATCAGATAATTCAAAGGGTTTGTGCATTTCAGATCCTCCCTTCACGTTTGTTGATTTTTTGATAAACTTCTCTGAAACCACTGTCATATCGCTGTTTCCCAGCCCATCATTGCCTGTTTCAAAATGAATTGTATCAACCTGGCGGCGAAGAGAAAGAGCAAGCCTTCAAATTATTTGGCCATCACTTTGAACTGAGATGTACCAGCAAAAATGATCCAGTTGAAATCGGTGAGTGTATACAGTATATAAATTATAGCTCATTTTATTTCTAAAATGACTAGTATTAGTCAATTTCGGGCTTGGAGGTTTGATTTTTCGAAATATCTGTTGATGGGACCATTTTCTAGGGAACCCCCCAATATTCGATGCTAAAAATAGACCAGGGTATCCTGTAGATGTTCCTTAAATGATCTCATAATATACCATTGTATACCATATCATCGCCACAATACAAAATTTTCCTGTAGATTGTCCCTTAGATAACCTTAAATAGCCCATGACTTTCTCAACCAAAACAAATCCTTCCACCCATCCAGTGTATATCCAGTGTTTGTCGGCTAATGACATTTTTGCATTCCATACTCTCCTGGTATGTGCATTGAATATCCGAATAGTTTCACATAATGTCCCCATGGGAATTTCAAGATCCTAAAATGGAGGTACTGTACCATATTTTTGGCCATATTTTGCGGGGATATTCCCATTGAATGTCCCCATGTTCCCAAAAATGTCCCGGAAAAAACCACTTCCTATTTTACATCATCCCTATCCGTCTGGATAAACTACGTAACGACCAGAGTTCTGCGACGTCACGTCTGAATGATGGTGAATGTATAGGTGGAGCTATCCCAGAAGAACTTCATTTCACCTCAGTGAAATATATTCTGGTTGGTGGTTTGGAACATGAAATTTATGACTTTCCATTCAGTTGGGAATTTCATAATCCCAACTGACGAAGTCCATGTTTTTGAGAGGGGTAGGTATACCACCAACCTGATTTACATTCATTTACCTCGAACCCCTGAATCCATTGAACATCAAAAAATACGTCCCATGACGTCCCATGATGTGCTCCATGTCCATATTATACATGTCATTGAACATCAAAAAATATTGTCCCATTTCATGGGATAATTTCCAGAATATCAACCTGAATCCCTAATTACTGGCTGGTGGTTTCAAACATGTCATGTTCCATTTCATATATGGGATGTCATCCTTCCCATTGACGATCTCAAGTATTTTTCAAGATGGTTAAAACCACCAACCAGACATTCATACACATTTATACAGATTTATAATGAAAACAAAAAAAAGGTGGTTTGACGGAATATTGATGGAATATTCATGGATTGAAATATCAATAGATCTGGACATTCACATTTTTTGATGGCTAGATCACCTATCAAAATAGGCAATATTTTCCAGTTCGCTTAGCTTGTATGTTTACCAGGCCGGGTACCCTCTGGTAAACTAACATAACTATGGAAAATCACAATTTTTCATGGGAAAATCCACTATAAATGGCCATTTTCAATAGCTATTTTGACATAACCAGAGGGTAAATTCTCATGAAATCCTTGGAATTCCATGAAGACCTTACCGCACCAAGGTTGCTATGGCTTCAACGCATCGCCAGCTTTTGTGCGTAGAGATCCGCACCGTGCCCTGGTGTTTTACCGATGTCCTGGTGCCCTGGGGATAGCGAATGTGAAGCCATGGCCATTTGCAGTTACCCGGCCTGGTAAACATACAAAAAACTAACATAACTATGGAAAATCACAATTCTTAATGGGAACATCAACTACGACTGGGCCATGTTCAATAGCTTTTTGTATGTTTACCAGGCCGGGAAATGTACCAAAGATGGTGATTTTCCAGTTCGCAAACTGTTCGCCAGAGAGTAGATTGGGGATTTTACGGGATAATAAATCCATTTTAAAGGGAGAAAAGCTGCATAGTTTGCCTCTGGTAAACTAATAGTTTGCTATTCAAAATAGCCATGGAAATCTTTGATTTTCCCATTAAAATGGGTGATGTTCCATAGTGAGGTTAGTTTACCAGATGCTATTCAACAATATTGGGATATCTAACCATAAAACAGGGAGATATATATAATGGTAAATTACCGTAGTGGTTATTTCATGGTGATTTGCTGGGATATGACATAGCTAGCTAGCCAACAAGTTCTCATGGGTTGTCCAAAATAAACCCTGGGGGTACCCAAGAATGGCAGTTCCAAATAATGGGGGGATAACTGCCAGCGTTTTATTTTTTGGATACCATTATTTTCAAACAAAACCATATGGGGAAAGGGAGTCGTGACATCAGCTATTGTTGCTTTCCAACTGATGACCCCAAGGCGGCTACTTTCCAGTTTCGCTCTTCATTTGCGCGTTTTATATATTGTAGAGAAGAAATGATTACTTCTGTTCTTTTTTAAAACAGTCACGCAGACAAATTTGCTACGTAAAAACCCTTTAGCAAGTAGTACTACTAGCTCCCCCGGCCTTTTCTCGGCGATCAAATCTCAGGAATATGCGAACCATGGTGCTGGAAGATTTACCAGCATTTACCCCATAAATGACCCAGTCATGTAGGCAAATATACTATACATGGAGCATATGGGATATACTTCAGGAGGGTTTTCTGACGATCAACTCGGAGTCAACTCGGAGTCAACTTCCCGCAGAAATCCACGGATCTTTTCAGGATGGTTCAAAAGCAGAACCCAGGTAACGTGGGAACGGTTCAAAGCAACCAAGCAAGGAGGAGATGAAAACATATCCCATATTATATGGGATATGTTTAATATGTTTGAATGGGATATATATGAAATAGGATGTAAGGATTCCCTATTCAAACATTTCCCATATATATATATCCATATATTAGAACATTTAAACCCACCATAACCAGCAACCATCATTCTTAATTCACCGCTGGACCATTCTTGCTAATGTGAGTGAAGCAACAGGATCCACCATCCCCAATCTTACATTTTTTATGAGTGGTATAAACCATCAAACCATATTTAGGTGCATATTGACGGGAAATCCCTATACCTCAGGAGAGGAGAAAATTCATGGTTTCCGGTGAAGATATTCCCAGCAAAACTCCATTAAGTCAAAGATCATCGTGCTGGATAATGCATCTATCCATAACCTGATTTTCGTGGCCATTTTCGATGGTTCTTTCCATGGCTTTCCGGTGAAGATGTTCCCCATAACATCCCATAATCTGCCATGTAGAGGTTTCCTAAAATTTGGGTACCTCCAAATCATTCATTTCAATAGGCTTTTGCATTCTAAACCATCCGTTTTTGGGTACCCCCCCATTTATGGAAACCCCCATACATATGTATATATATATATTTATAAATATATATATAAACATATATATATATATATTTAAATATATATATATATATAAATAACTATATAGATATATATATATATATATTGTTCCCATAATATCCCATCATCTACCATATATAAATCAATAAATGCATCGAAAACACCACCCATGGCTTCCCCCAGATCCAACCCTTCAGTGCCAGGTGTAGAGATCGCCTCCTTGAGCGCCTGGAACACCACGCTGGCCGCGGGCGCTGGAGCATGTGGAACCTTTCTGCACTCGCGGCCTGGCATCCTCCAAGATCCAAGTGGAAAGGAGGGTCCCAAAGGTCCCAAGGATGGCTGGAAAGGTCAAGTCATGTCAAGTCGAAGTTTGCCGGAATCTTTTTTCGGAATCTGTTTTTGGAATCGCCCGTGGGGCTCCAAATTGTCGTCATCCGCCTGAGGTGCATCTTTCATAAGAACATGCAGTTGGGTTTCATTTGCGTCTCGGCATGTCGCCAGCATGGTTGCCCCGCGCTGCCCCCATCCCATTGGCTAGAAGATTGAACGACTATGGACAAGTTTGATCAAGTGCTAGGAGACAATAGGATACAAAACAATCCCCGGATAATCATCCAATCATATCATATCATATCATATCATATCATATTCATATATATATATTTATATTCATATTGCTATATACTATACACAATTGCTTCACACTTGTGGCAATCTTCGGTGCTCGCTGCGCGTTGCGCACTTTACTCGTTATCGTTTTCACCAGCCGGCTCGAGCCCGACTTGGCTGGGATTTTCCACCATGTCTGCTGGGAAATCACCATGAATAAACCATATTTTTTAATGAGTAGCCTCTGGTTATTTAACATAATAAAACTGGTGATGGTTTACCGAACTTAAAAATGGTGATTTTCCATGGCTATGTTAAATAACCAGATGGTAAATATATTTGGGTTATATATACCCTCTGGGTATTTGTTACATAGCCATGGTATAGATGGCCCATTGAAATAGATGATTTTCCCAGCTAGAAACCTCCATTTACAAGGGATTTTCCATGGCTATGCTAAATAAAAAGAGAGTAAATAAACTATTTCTATGGCAATTGTCAATAGCAAACTGTAAGAAATTACCAGAGGGTAACTATGGTAACTATGTGTGACATAGTTGTATCGTTATGGAAAAATTGGTGTCGAGCTCCGGACAAAGAAGATGTCCATGGACACAACTCGAAGCCATGACCGCACTGAGGCAATGGACTTTTATCCGGCCTGGTCTGTTTGACGGTGGCATGTGCCTTGCCTGGTCATCCAAAGGAAACCTGGAAAGTGGTCGTTTAATGTCGTGGACGCCATGAATAAAGATGTACAGTATATGATATACCAAGATTACTACGAAATGAAAAATCCCCTGAGAATGAGGATTAATATATGGAAAAATGTATTGAACATATACTAAGATCTCATTAATCCAATAATCAGGATATCATAGATTCAGTTGTTTGTTGCAAATTATCCAAGACCTTGGGTTTTTTTGAGCTCATGCCCTGAGCGCCTGTGAGGTGAATATTGGTCATCCATATCAACCCTTTTAATGGGGGTCCCCCTATACTTTAGATGGATTGTCCATGCAGTAAATCATAGTAAATCATCCAGCTATGCAGTTAGGATTTTGATATGGAAAATCCAAGATATATAAATCATGATACGGATATACATATATCCATAGTGGTTATATAGTAGTGGTAAATCCTAATTATTAATTATGATATGGAAAATCCTAATTATCATCCATGATATGATAAATTATGATATACAAAAATGGGATGATTTGTGGGTACCATTTCAGGAAACCTCCTGGAATCATCACCATCCATGGAAAGTCGCGGTCTGCATCCTCAAGTGGCACAGGGGGTATGATGGGGTCCAAGATATTCATGAAAAAACATTTATGTCTATGTTTAATCTATCTATCTATCTATCTAATCTAATCTAATCTAGTCTAGTCTAATCTAATCTAATCTAATCTAATCTATCTATCTATGTATCTATCTATCTATCTATCTATATATATATATTGATTTATTTAATATGATGCCCATGAATCATTGTTACATTAACATTCCTCGCTGCGCTTCGCAGCGAGGTGACATTTTGACACCTGCAGCTACCGTCCTGCTTGGCTTCTTGTGTGGTTTCCTGGTGTACCCTGCAGGACGGGGAGGGCCTCCAGTTATGCTTGTTGGTTTACAACCTCCATCAACTAGTTCGAAATATATATATATACAATATGTAAATAAAAAAGTAAGTAACTAACTGAATAAATAAATACACAAAGAGAAAGAGAGAGAGAGAGAGAGAAAAAATAAAATAAAAAAACACAAACCTAGCTATTGGAGGTACAAACCAGCTTAGCCAACTATGGCATACCACCTTGCACCGTTGAACAGGCAGCTATGCTCTCAAAAAGATGCGGATTGACGACCCTGCAGCTGCTTGACTGCAAGGGCTCGGGGGACTGCAAGGGCTCGGGGGACATGTGCCGAAGGTGCCTGTCGCAGCACTCGGTTCACCAACGGCTGACAATGTTCGGAATCAGAATCCCCTGGGCTGTTGAGGAGGTACCATGATAGTAGCAGCCGAAACATTTTTTTTTTTCCGGTGGTGGGGTTGGCACCCGGAACCCCCCGTGATTGATGAACCGGTTTTCATTCATCCGAGGTTCATATATGAAGAACATTTCATCGTAGTCTGATCACAATGCCATCCGGATGTATCAAACAGATGTTCAACATTGAAGGGTGGCATTTTGTTTTTGGAGGATGGTGAGAAATCCGATCTTTGGATCCAAATCTGCCTTCAACATGGCGTCAACTCGCGTCCAGACATTCAAATCACTGCCATCTTAGCTGTGAATAATGCAGCGACTTACCCATGTTTCATGCATGAAACGATGGTTGGTAAAGGGAACCGTCCCAAGAATGGTTTTGTTTCTGCTTCGGAGACTATTTTTCAATTTGCCGATCTTTTACCTCAAGCACCGCTAAAATAAAAGGCTCGTGGCTGAGAAGATCGTGTTGGAAAATGCCGGAGATTTGAGTTTTCGATCACAACATCTTAACATCACATATTCAACGCCTTGAACCACGTTTCTGAAGCAGAGATTTCCTCACGGTCCTCAGTCCTCATTTCTCGAGGATGCTATCCCCGTTCACGGCGGCTCCGCGATTTTTGGGATCCTCTCGGTGGCCTTCTGTGCGCGATGGTGATGGGATTTCTAGGAAGTTCCATGGAGTTTCAGCCCAAATGCATCGGAGATATCATGGGATTGCCATTTTCCCCTCTGGTACTTTTAACATGATTATACCATATTATATACTGGCTGGTGGTTTGGAACATTAATTTTATTTTTCCATATATTGGGCAGAATCATCCCAACTGACGAACTCATATTTTTCAGAGGGGTAGGTATACCACCAACCAGATATTATATAGCTATGGAAAATGTATCTTGACGTCTCTTGAGCTAAATATTTGGAAATAAGCCTTTCTTTATCTTGACATAGCCATGGAAATTCAACGAACATCACTAGTTTCAATGGGTATATAAAGATATGATATATATATATATTATATTGTCATCTATCAATGAATGTTAAATTGCTGCAGGGTAAAGGAAATGGGACATCTTGGGAATAAGATGAGAAGATAGCTGGCCAGATAGGCTGAGACATGCTGCGACGAACACAGTGGTGCTTTCTCCCCCAGAAGATGCCCAGGAGATGGAGCCCTGATTTTTGGTTCCAAAAAATCATGGAACACCTGGTTTTTCCAGGGTAATATATGGATATATTATGGATATACATCCCATATGCAAACCCATGGTGCTGGTATATAAAAACCTACATGACTGGGTGATTTTGGACAAGGGCAAATGTTGGGATTCATATTCCAGCACCATGGTTCGCACATGGCTATGCTAATATGATGTAATATGCAATTCCATGCTCGCCATATGGGTATACAGCGTCCCTGAATTGAAACCCTGGGGCCCTGTATTCCTCAAGGTCCAGTCACAGGGGCTTCATCTATCGAAAAATTGGATGATAGAGAAATGAATCACGACAGCTTCATATCCAACACTGGGAGAACCCATGAAACTTCAGAGTGATGACTGGGAAAACCCATGGTTTCCCTAAAATTTCTCGGGATTTTTTGGTCTGAAGAGTGGGTGCGATGGTACCATCCCTTATTTAATAAATGAAAGGATTAACACTGCCTTGCAGTGCCCGTGAGGTACTCCTTCCTGCGACACTGAGAGTGGATCCGCGTACGGACATCATGTATTCTGTGCTGATCACCATACCATTGGCTGCTCGGGTTCAAAGGTGGCGATTTTAAAGGTGTCCAAGTGATGGCGATTCGACTCAACCAACTGAATTCAAAGGGTGCTGCCTATAAACTTCAATTGAACATTGGATACTTGAATGGCAATAAGAATGAGGAGCTAATATGTGATATCTGAGATCAAACAAACCAGGGATCATAGAGGTGAGTATCCACCGCTAGGGTGATCTGCGCTCTGCATATTGCTTCAAGCTGCGTCTCGAGGCGCTTAAGGTGTCGATGCGGATTGTTTACAGCGAAACACAAATCTGAGAGCGAACAGTGAAACCAATTCATGATTTTAGCACGCATAAATCAATATATATATATATAAATCATATAGTGGTGACCTGCTCCTTCTTGTCACTGGGCTTGGCTCGCCTTTAGCCTTTGGCTAGACTCCTAGAGATGGCGATGAAGAGAGAGATAAACCATATAGTCTTTCGCCACCAATGAAATTCATGATGTCGGAATCTATTGTAAATAAATTTAGACTATTTAGCATCGTATAAATCATATACCATCTGGTTATTTGTTACATAGCCATGGAAAATCACAATTTTTAAGAACGGTAAACCATCTATTTCTATGGGCCATCTATACCATGGCTATGTTAGTCATAACCAGAGGGTAAATGCTTCCAATCTTTGGCCACCAATGGATGGGGGTTTGGTGCCAAGCTTCAACAGGAGCGCCGTGCCCCAAATGACCCCGAAATCTCATGGTGAACATCCCGTTTCCCTATTCAGATGGCCTTTTCTTTAGGGGGGATGGCGTTTTTGTTTGGCGGAGTGACCTTCAATGACCCAAAAATGTAATTTCTAAAACTGCTTGTTTTAGTATCTGTCGGTCATGATCACCATTTTCAGCATTTCGTGGTACTGCAATCTACCTAGACCCTCCAAGTACCTCCAAAAATGATGTGTTCCCCTCACAATCTTAGTACATCTTAGTAGCATGTTATAGCTTTTTCCATGTTTTTTGAAGTACAACTGGGGGGATTTATATCTTTTAACACCCAAAATATATCAAAAAATCCGCAGCCGACCTTCAGGTGGTCAGCTGTTGGTGCAGCTCCTTGGTGTTGGGACCATCCTGGTTTGGATTTCTTGCGTCCCTTGGAGACCGAAATTGGAAAACATGGAAAACCACATGGGTTGCAGTTACAGTGCTTCTTCTCAATATATAATAGAAACGATGAATATCAATATTATGGAAACAATACATAGGTTGCAGCGTTTTTTCTCAATAATAGAAAAGATGAAGATCAATACTATGGAAACAATATATAGGTTGCAGCATTTTTTCTCAATAATAGAAAAGATGAAGATCAATATTATGGAAACTATATATACATAGGTTGCAGCGTTTTTCTCAATAATAGAAAAGATGAATATCAATATTATGTAAACAATACATAGGTTGCAGCATTTTTTCTCAATAAAAAACATGACTATCAATATTATGACTTGATATGATGGTTGCTGGGTTTCCAATAGATCTCGGCAATGAATCGAAGAGTGTTTAGGGTTTGCAGGCTGGAATGATCCTTGAGAGTGGCCAGTACGGCATCACGTATCTTCGAGTAAACTAACATACCCTCTGGTTATGACTAACATAGCCATGGTATAGATGGCCCATAGAAATAGATGGTTTACCGTTCTTAAAAATGGTGATTTTCCATGGCTATGTAACAAATAGCCAGATGGTAGCTTAACCAAGCTATTGAAAAGGGACCATTCGTGGATGATTTAGCTAGTCATAGCTAGTGATTCTCCTTAGCCATGGTCGTTTGCCAGAAACATTTGTACACAATCTACCGTCTTGAAATACCACTATAATGGCGGTCAACAGCCCTTTAAAAAACTACTTCTACTGCTTGTATATAACCTTCGGTTGCCGAAAGTGGCGATTTAACTTGCCGACTGCGCATGGCTTTCCCCACATAAATCGGTAGAAAAGACAAGTGACTACGATCAAATATGCATCTAATATCATCGAATCATATTGGCGCCCCAATTATAAGTTAATTTATAAACCCACATTATCTAGTATATGTCTAGCAATGTCTAGAGTTCACTAAGGCAACTTAGCTATGTTTTTTTTGACCCCACCTTAGCTAAATTTTCCCCGTACCTTGGTGCCTTGGTAGATCGTGAGGTGATTTTTCCGGTTTGGGCCATCTTTTTGGTGTCGGAGTTTGTCTACGCCTTGGAATTGGAGCAGCTTTCTGACACCTACGAGCTGCTCGCCAGGAATTGTTCAGCGGCGCCAGATTGAATCTGGCCATGGAAGATGCAGAGTTCCCATTTTCCCATGATTGGATCTCGCGAAAAAGACGAAACAGAAAACACACACAAACACACACATATATATATATATAATAATAATAATAGTAAGAATAATATATAGATGAAACATCATTTTATAAATTCTCAGATGTCTATTTTTTCCCATTCTTTTAAGCTTTGACATCCTAGAAAACCGTCCCTAACAATTCACCAGCATGGCAGGCGTTCCCTCGGTCCGAGGCGTGCCGCCTGCCACGTTGATCTAGAGGCAGCCAGACTTTCGTTGGAGGCGCCGGGGTGGGCTCATTGGGAAGATGCGCAAGGAAGATGTGTGTGTGTGTGTTTTTCATAGGCAATAGCCTCTGGTTATGAAAAACCATGGGAAAACTATGGGAAAATTGTGATTTAATGGTGATTTATCCACGATTAATGGTGATTAATGGTAATTGACCCTCTGGTTATTTGTTACATAGCCGTGGTATAGATGGCCCATAGAAATAGATGATTTTCCCAGCGAACGAAACCTCCATTTATGGTTGGGATTTTCCATGGCTATGTTAAATAACCAGAGGGTACCCTCTGGCTTTTACATAGAAAAAACGATGGAAAGATCCACAATTTTTTAATGAATAAAGATAAAAATGGATTTTGCTAAACCATGGTTTATGAAAAAAGGGGGGTACTCCCCAAATAGTGGTAATCCAATACTCAATGGTACCTCCCCAACCAAGCAGCCTAAGGGTTTATTCATCCGGGGTTGATATTACTAACTATCATTGGATTGAAAAACCCATTTTTATTCATTGGATTGCAATACTATGTTTAATAGGCAATTGCCAATGATTCCAATCAGTTGGATACCTTCTGGTAAACTAACAGTTTGCTATCTCAAAAATAGGCAAGTCAACTATTTCTATGTGCCATTTTCATCCATTTTCAATGGCTATGTTGAATTACCAGAGGATCTACATGGGGCTCCGAACCATCCATTTGGGAATAGTTTCTACAACCTATGGTGATGATTGGGGGAAGGTGCAGATGGCATTGTTTTACCCACAAAAAAAAATCATTGTTTCACAGGATCTTCCATGAAGATCCATATTTTTCTGTGAGTTTTCCATTGACATCCAGCTATTGGGGCACCCTTAACACATGAAAACTCCATGTGTTTTTCAGGTGGCTTTTCGCCATCAACTGCTTCGGGATTTCCCAAGCATCCACCGTTGTTTTTTGGATCATATTGAGACTATGCAGATCGCACGAATGATGTACAACGTGGGAAAACCATGGGAACATGGTGATTTAATGGTGATTTATCCATGATTAATCCATGATTAATGGTGATTAATGGTCATTTACCCTCTGGTTATGACTAACATAGCCATGGGAAATGACCCATAGAAATAGATGGTTTACCTTTTAAAAATGGTGATGTTCCATGGCTATGTTAAATCACCAGATGGTAGATGAAATATCAAAGTTTTTTTTCCATTAAAAAATGTTACTTCCATCCAGTCTGAACATACTCAAACTATCCGATTGGCATTTTTTTTCTGCTGACCTTCTCTGGATTCTGGATTTCCAATCTGAAAGCAAAGTACCCTCTGGTAATTTAACGTAGCTATTGAAACTTGCCATTTATAGTGAGTTTTCCCATTAAAAATGGTGATTTTCAATAGCTATGTTAGTTTACCAGAGGGTATTTCTTGGGGGCTCCCCATGCTTCAAGATTCCAGGAGTCATGGATTTCCTTCATTTCAATCGCACGGATCGAATGGAAACGTGCTGTGCCACGCGTTTCTACGCGTGGCTAATGAACCCTTCATTGAAAACCTTGATCATCCCCGTGGTTGGAGTAGAACTCCAATATGTTTGGTTGGTAAAAAACCACCATGAGCCAGCATTTCGGAAAAATACCTAAAGATTGTTATCATCGTTGTGTTTAGTTCACCTAGGAAGTTGCAGAACTGAAAATCTACAGAGAACCTCTATTTTTCATAGTATTCTTAGTTTATTCATGGTAAAATCTTTGGTCTCCCGTATGACTATCCCTTCAACCAATCCAACGACAGTTAAGAACTGGTTAGATCATGTTAAATCCCCATTTTCTCCGGTTCAATCCCCATTTTGCCACGTGTTCCATCACCCAAAAAAAACAGGAAGACTTTTGGACGGGTGCGGCACGCAATTCGCGGATCACCCGGCACCTCCTTCGCCACTTGGTGTGGGAATATGTAGCGGGATGCTGGGTATTCGTGGGATATTAATGATATTATATAATTATATAAGTTATATATATATATATATTATATATATACCCTCTGGTAAATTAACATACACCCTGACAAAATTCTAGTTTTAATGGAAAATAATCTTCCAACCCCTATCTTCCAGGGTTTATGTTGATTTACCAGAGGGTATATATAGTGGGATGTTGAGGATGTTAGTTAGTGAGATGTTCAGGACGTATTATTGGATATATCAATGAATCAATGTGATGTCAATAGGATAGGAATGTGGAGAATCATCCCGTATGATGCCGTATGATAACAGTTGTTTTCAGGTTGGTGAATTACTTTATTCAGCAATATATATATTGTGGGGATATGATGCGATATGATTGAATATATGATGTATATATTATATATATGTGTGTGTGCCTGTACATTAGGGATCCAATCGCTTGTCCAGTTAAGATACCATTGTGACAATATACCCCATCATCATGTACCTGTAATGCAAGGACACCAGTGTTTGAACTTGGCCTGACTTTGAGAAAAGACACAGCCTGTCCGCGTGTCCAAAAAGAGTGAAAAAGGTGGCATTCACGGCTTGAATAGATGTGGGGTTAACCTTGCAGGTTTTCCATGTCAAAACTCAAAAATGATCTTATATATTATTTTGGAAAATCCAGCATTTATAGATGATTTAATCATATTTAATCATTGAATTGTCCAAGTAAAAGCAGCAAATAAGGCTAATCTGACCCCCCCCAAAAAAAAAAAAACGCGCCCCGCACGGCAGCGTTACTGGGGTCAACATGGCTGGAACTGGATTGGGTCACCGTTGCCTGAAAGCGACGACTGGATGTGTGTGTGTGTTTAATTAATGTTAATGTTAATATATGTTAATGGATATTAGTCTGGATATTAATATTAATGGATACTAAAGGATATTAATGTAAATGGATAATTCACTTAATGGCATATTCATTCAATGTTAATTGCATTTAATGGTGTTAAATTGCATTTTAATGTTAATGGCATGTTCATGATTAGTTTTTAAGTCATGGATTATTGTTAATGGCATGTAATGGCATACAAAAATTAGAGATTGATGGGATTCATTTTCATGGGATGATGATAATAGTGATGGGATTTTATAATGAGATGTTAATAGGATATATGGCTGTCTGGATGAATTTGATCATGACCTCACGTCGTTATCAGTGATGGCATCTGATGGCTAGGATTCGGGGAATCATTCCAACCAGATTTTGATCTTTTTGCAGCCAATGGGTGCATAGATGCAGGCAGAGGGAGGGAGGGAGGGAGGGAGGGAGGGAGAGAGAGAGAGAGAGAGAGAGAGCAGGAGGGAGCGAGAGGGGGGGAAGACACACACACACATGTAGTATATATACATACACATATATAAGACATATATATATATATGTGATGTGCAACCCCTATCGGTTGCATCGAGACCTTGGCGCCCCCGTGTCAACTTTAACTTTGGCAGGTCAACCCCAATAGCTGGATGGTTTATATATGTTTTTATATATGTTAATATACCCCCATTTTAGGAAACCTCCATAAGTATATATATATGCATAGACAGATAGATAGATAGATAGATAGACAGATAGATAGATAGATAGAGATAGATAGATAGATAGATAGAGATAGATAGATAGAGATAGATAGATAGATAGATAGAGATTTATCTTAGATATAGATATACATTGGGGGGCCGAAAACCATAGAAAACCCAGATATACCCAGCTTACAGTGGCCAGTTGCCTAGGTTTAAAGATGCAGCGGCTGCGAGTGACTTCCGTCAAGACATGGTGGAAGCGATCCACAGCTCAAAAACGGTGCGCGCTTTCCCGAGCTCCGAACATTTCTGGTTGGGTCGAGCGGTACGATAGATTGAAGCAGAATTCTAATTCTACCTTCCCCATTCCCAATAGCCGTCCCTACTTTTGCCCGTTTTAGATGTAAAATCTTCAGAAAATGATGTGGAGACCGCCAACGCCTGAGAATAGCAAAGTGGACATCACTCAAGGAAATGGATGTTTTCTTCCCGTCGCAGATCATCTAAAGATCTTTCAGCTCACACGCTTATAGAACTATTATATATTATATAGTTTAAGCGTTTAAGCACCAAAAGTCGAGTTATAACTGCCGATGTTTTTTGTTTGTGTTTTTTTTGTTTTGTGGTTTTTGAGGGTTGAATATATGATGTTCCATCATAAAGCACGTGATCTCTACCCCGAGGGCAAACTGAAAGGATCCTAGATGAAACCTGGTCCCAAGTAGTGGTGTTAAACTGCCTCATCAGCAAAATGTAAATGATATCACATATGGTTCCATGTTAACACATCAAAAAAATCATGTGTATCTTACCCAGGATTATCCGGGTATGATTTTCTAATGATATTCCTATTCCACTTCGATGATCTTTCATGATGACATGTTAAAATATCCATTCTATCGCATCCATTCCGAAGATTTTTCCATGATAACGAAGTGACCATCGGATATCCATGGATATCCACTATATATATATAATTATATATATATAATATGTTCACTATATATTTCCACGCTATATTCCCACCATATTTTCACTATATGTTGGATCCATTTTCAGATGCCTCAACGCCTCAACGTGCGTTGCTGAATCCATTTACCAGGCCCTCGAGATGGACGGTGTGGCTGTTCGGCTGCTTCACGGCATCTTGGGCGGAAAACGACGGATTTTGGATTTGGGATCCCTGGGGATTTCAGCCAAAAATGATGCCTAAAAAATCTGTGTTTCATGCAGATGGAACATATTTGATACGACATATTGACATATGGCTCATTTATGGGGTAAATGTTGTTAAATATTCCGTACACGGAGCATATGGATATGATGATATATGATGATATGACATATCTGGAAACATGATTCGGAAAATCCCATCTCTTCAATTGTCCATCGAATCTGTTCCGGGAAACGGTTGTGGACGATCCGAGAAAGCGTTTGGGGATCGAAATTAGGCATGCACAGAATACGCCAACGGTTGGGCCCCCAGTCCAAAATAGGGCCATTGATTCCCGGAGGCATTGCTCGACAATTTGCACGGACACTTGGCAGATAGGCATCTCAGGTCGCGGGATGATGGGAGGATTGGGACCAGAGCTACCAAAGCTACGATAATTTTCAAAGAAATGCAGCAGATGCGCATCTGGGTTGACTCTCTCATCGGAGTTTTCCACTTGTTTTTTGGTGATAAAAAGGATGTAAAAATAAGTCACAGTGCTAAACTGATGCCAGGTTTCCATATGTGTCCATATATTTCAATAAATTAGATATCTATCAACATGTTGTTTCCGGACAGACCTTGGTAGAAATGGAGTTTTCATCGGAGGACCTTTTTGCAGCACCTGCCGGATCTAGTTGCCACGTTTCAGTGCCGGGGGGTGGGTGGGTGAAATTTATGTATAACCTCCATCAACTACAGATCACCTACCATAAACTTAAAATTAAACTATAGCTATATCCAGTTAGGAAACAATAATTTGAAGCTATTAAGGGGGAACCACCCTGTACAATCCTTGAACTGTATCTCTGTGCAAGCATCCTGCAGATCAAATATTGGTTTCCCCCTGTTTCCCCCTTCCGGGTTTTCCGGAGAGTCCTACTTCAGCTTGATTTGTGGGTACCTTATTTTCAGTCAAACCTATTCGCTCTGGAAACTCTGAGTAGCTCCGCAATGTTCCGCGTTAGGTTCCGCATTTCGTAGGGAAAAATGGTCCAAACCGCTCCCTCCTAACCGTCCTGGCCCTTGAGTAGCTTGGGAACTCCCCGCCCCCGCGTTAGGTTCCGCTGCTTTCGCGAGCTGGCTCGGATCCGCTTGCGCATCGCGCCCTTTGCAGAGTCACGCGACTTCGATTTTGGGGATGCAGTCGGGGATGTGGTCCTTGGAAGCCTTGGAATATGTGAAGATATTACCATCTGGTTATTTGTTACATAGCCATGGAAAATCACCATTTTTAATAGGTAAACCATCTATTTCTATGGGCCATTTTCCATGGCTATGTTAAATAACCAGAGGGTATGAAGATATTAAGCATCATCAAAAGTTGGGATATATTGAGAGAATTGTGGTGATGTAATGGTCGCTTAATAATGTGAATGGTTGGGAATAATGTGGGGCCCACCCAATGCTAGAACCATAAAAGATAAATTGGTGGACACTATGCCACCCCCAGATGGTAGACCAATTATTGGGGTTACCACATCAGCCATTGGCCATGGTCGTAATGTTTATTTACAACCATCATAAGTTGGAATATAGCCCCTGTATGGCCTCTTGACCCATGCTTAAATAAACTGGAACCCTCAAGGGGGATACATCCACTCATTTGTTTTCTTTTTATTGTAACTGGGTATACTGAACACACACACATAATACAGTTATATATATATACACATGCGCCAAACCGTTTTTTGCAGAGAACCTATATGTCCTCTTTTCGGGCATTTCATGCTGAAGAGATCTCAACAGATTAGCACATTCATGTGGTTTTGGGAATGCTTACTTGGGCCTGCTGCTTTTCTGTGCTACATGGGTGACATGCTTATTTAATTTAGGGATACCAATTCCTATGGTTTAATGGAGTGACTTTAGAAACGTACCCTCGGGTAATCAAACATGGCAATGGAAAACCCGCAATTTATAGATGATTTTCCCATTAAAACAATCATTTTCTTGGGAATGTCCCCTTGCCACGTTTGACTACCTGAGGGTGCTGTGAGAACCTGGCAGGTATACAACATCCTCCATTCGTACAATGCCCATTGGTTTACATGTTTAGGCAATACCCATGCCATAAACATCGAGAAACCCCACTTATAGGGCCTAGCCTAGCTTAATCTAAAGCAATTTACCTCAACTTACTTCAAATTTCTTGCTGAACTCCGCAGTTTTTTTGAATGGTTCTTTTCCTATCCAAAAATATGGGCTGCGGAAGTTGCAGGTTATCAGGGCTTGGTGCCATGGCCGGGACCGGAAAGGAGGCGATCTCTGTGCAAAGTGGGCGAAGTAGGGCTGATGGTAGGTGAGTGCCCAAAAAAGATCATGATAGTTATATATCTATATTATATTATACATTATATATTATATTGTTATTTATTTTACATTATATATTATACATTAAATTATGAATTATATATTTTATGTTATTTATTGTATATTATCTACTATGTATGTTATTATAGTTTATTATACATATATATATACAATATATATATAGTATATAATGGATGTTCATGGAATATTGGCAACATTGGTACTGGTAGCCTAAATGGTTCACTGGGATAATCCGTTGTTAGATTCCGTTGTGAGACCGTGGTTGCGAAATCCATTCATTACCACCCGGGGGATGGGTTGAAACCCTCAAAAATCATGGGATAAACCAACTAGATAGGTGATTTATGGGTGGTTTATCCTATAAAAATCATGGTTCTATCAATGGGTGATTGCTGCCATTTGGATAGAACGAACTAGTTTTTAAGGGCCTTTGAAACCAACTTATAGCGTAGAAAAACCCGGCCTGGTCATAGCTGGAAAATCCCCTTTTTTACATAGAGCCATGGTGATGGTTAGGTGCACAAGAAACCGGTTGACCCTCAGAATCACATCTTTTTTAGAGGAGTGGGTCTGATGGTAGTAATATGTTGGGGTGTATAACACAGATTGACCAACATTGACCCTCAAATCGATTTTTCATAACTGTGATTGTTGACCAACAATTGTCTTTTAACACTCCATTTGCCAGGGTCTATGGTAGTTGGAGGGTAGTAATGATAACGACTTAAACCCGCAATCTCAGATGTATAGATCGCAACTTCAAACGGCGCCAGATTGCCACGCAGATTTCTTTCAGATTTGGGAGTGGTAACACCATTGCCATTGGAGTGATTTAATGAATTTTTTCCGAGCCACAATCTTTATCCCAGAAATGATTTCGCGAGGCTTAAATTATTTGTTGTTTGGGACATACTGTAACTTTCCTAGTTGGCAGATATCTGGTTGGTGGTTTGTTTTTTTCCCCCTATGGGACTAATAATCCCAACTGACTAATATTTTTCAGAGGGGTAGGTATATCACCAACCAGATCTGTTTGGCATACCTTAGTTGTAACACCTAGCAACCACTGTGAAGATGAGCATTTTCAGTCCTCTCCATGCTCTGCCTAATGTTGCAATGTTGATCTAAGGATCACGTTTGTCACACGTAGTTTTCACCATTGGAGATGACACCCCGAAATTTCCAAATGGCTGGCTGATGCGGGACATAGCCACCCTGGCTTTAGTTAATTTAGTGGGACTTCACCCTCGTTGGTAGTTGTTCTAAAAGGCTGTTCACACCATCATTCTAGCTCCAAGTTACCCAAATTCACAAAAAATACCTATGCCATGAATCCATCGTACTCCAGACCTGTCTCTTTGGACCCATTGTTTTCCCAACCTGTTTCCCTGTGTGTGACATGTTTCACACCTGTGAATTGACTAGTTGCTGTGGGAAGATCTTTCAGCTCAATTTGGAAATTGTTTGGCACCATGTCGATGCCTTGTGTTGTTCCTGAAATGCTATGGAGCCTGGATGAGCTAAAGCGTACCCTGATAAGTGAGTTTCCCATTTTGAAGACTG
>Ga0126342_10002476_pt1:25000-28848 | contig 28848 bp, 31 predicted proteins | sample Cyp1metagenome_FD_92528 | JGI IMG/M metagenome (GOLD analysis project Ga0126342, IMG submission 92528) | Coral microbial communities from Lord Howe Island, Old Settlement Bay, Australia - Cyphastrea 1 metagenome | ecosystem: Host-associated > Invertebrates > Cnidaria > Coral ... | reverse complement strand
GCACACTGAGCTGGGAAGGTCCCAAGTTGAGGTCCAGCGGTGCACACTGAGCTGGGAAGGTCCCAGGTTGAGGTCCAGCGGTGCACACTGAGCTGGGAAGTTGGCAAAGAGCTTGGCGAAGAGTTGGCAAGGCGGAAGTCCAGGTGGAAGCTGATGATGCAGACATGGTCGAGGAGAAACTGGAGGAGGAGGAGGAGGACGAGGAGGACGAGGAGGAGGACAGCTAGCCGAGGAGGAGGAGAACAACTCTGATAAAATCTAACAACCCTCACCTGGCAGGTGGGGAACAATCAAAAACATCCCGGCGGGTGGGAAACCACGCCGGCGGTTAAGCACTTTTGAAAAAACTCTTCTGGCGCCGTGGCGCCGTGCACATTTTATGATGAACATCACTTTAAATTTTCCCGGGGAAAGTTCAATGACTCTGAAGGAATGACGTGGTATTTACAGGGTTTTGTGCTGCTGGCGGGGTGGCCGCTTTTTCCCTGGTCTCTGGGCGTCTCACTTCTCCAAGCGTTTGCTCAGAGCGTGGCCGGTGAGACTGAGGAAGCCTGTGCAATTTCCATGTTGCCATCGCCATTGCCACATCCTAATTCCTTGAAGCAACTGAGGGTTCACAGCACCATCTTTACGTGTGCTCCAAGAGGTTTGATACTGCACCTTTGGAAATTTTCCACATTCCATCGATACCACCACCGCTGTGCACTAGCAAGTTACCCCATGTCTTTTTCTTGTTGATGCAAAAGGTGCCCTTACTATGATTGCAAGCTTCATGGAGCAGATTATTTTCAGAGGTCGGTTTAGGGTAGCATGGGGCACCGTCTGTCACCAAGATGCTTTTGCGACCAAGCTTGTGCGTAGGCCTCTTCTTCCACGGCATAGGCCCAGCCCTTGGAGAGGAGCACCGTAGCCCTTTCGAGCTCCCTTCTGCCATGACCCAGAATGGTCACTGTCCATTTGAATCATCAAAGCTTCTACAACCTTGTCCCAGTCAAATTCATTGCCAGCTTGTCCAAGAATTGCCTTCTGTTGCTGCATCGTTGCACCATCGTTGCACCACTGTTTCGAAGCAGAAAAAATGCTTGAAGGTCAGTTGACAGTGTTGTATGACCCTGAGACAATGACTGCAATCGCTCATACTCATTCTCACGCCTTTTGATGAAGTCCTGGATGGGTTCACCTTGGCGACGTCGACCCTTCTCGAAGAAAAAGTTCTCGAAGGCCTGGTTCTTCTGGGTCGGTAGCGCACATTGCCAAGCACCAGTGGCACGAATGCGTGGCGCAATCTCAGGTGGAGGCTTTCCAGACTTGGAAGATGCTGCGACTCCCAAATCCAAAATTTGGAATTTCGCCCCCACCCAACCCCTAACCACTGACGTAACAGCAGCAAAGCATCCACGTGTGCACGCAAGGCACGTGAACGTTAATTTCCCACCCCACCCCACCCAACCCCTATGCACTGACGCAGCAGCAGCGAAGCATCCACGTGTGCACGCAAGGCACGTGAACGTTAATTTCCCACCCACCCCACCCAACCCCTAAGCACTGACGTAGGAGCAGCGAAGCATCCACGTGTGTACGCATGATGGCACATGAACGTTAATATCCCACCCCACCCAACCCCTAACCATTGACGTAGCAGCAGCGAAGCATCCACGTGTGTACGCAAGGCACATGAACGTTAATATCCCACCCCACCCCACCCCACCCGACCCCCATATTGAAAAAGTAGCGCGACTACAAGCGCGGTTTTCCACCCGCTAGCAAAAACATGTATATATAATATACACATGTATTCTTCAAAAAAATGTGTTTCATGTGTTTCTATGTGTTTCTTCTGTGCGTCTCATGGATGAACATTGTTTGACCCGGGGCCTGATGATGCCAGCTGGATTTGGGACTATTGCAATCCACCTGCGATATCATCCTTCACAAATTCTTGGCTATGGGCCCTGGGCCAAACGAATTGGAATCCCCAAATTCTTTCTACAGAATTCAATTGTTCTAGTCTCTGCAACGGGTCCTCCGTGGGTGGAATGGCCAGATTACGGTTGTGGCTGTGTCTGTCCGTCCTTCTGCCTTCAAGTTCAGATTTTTCCCCTTCTAGTTTTACGCTGCCAAACGACTCACGCAGGCCCTCCTGATTCGCATTTCTGGACTATTGCATGCACAACCTTAGTTCTAGCGGCTGTCATCGGGCTCAAAATGGTTCAAAAGCATCCAAAAGGGCTATCAGCAACTGCTTCAAGCTCGCACGGCAATTTGTGCTGAATGGATATATTTAATTAACTTGTATGCGCAGTCCTTATACATCAAGAAGGGGTCCAAATAATCTCTCCAACGGTGACAATACCTGAAGAGAAAACACGTATCTGGGTGTGTCTGTTCACGTGTGTGTCCTGCTGTATGTCCTGTCTGCGCTACGATAGTCTGTCTATCCTACGGGGCATTCAATTAGTTTACGCGTAATTTTCAAATCTATTTACTATTTACTGTAATTGTTTCTGTAATCAAAGATATAAGTAATATATACTACATTATTTGCGTTAGTCTGCATGCATGTTTTCCACATGTGCCGCTCATTCTGTATTCAATGTGCAGGGCATGCTGCAAATGATATACCACTGCTCGTGATGCATGCGGATAATACTACATGCCGGGCATTTACATGCAATGTCATCCCGCTTCCTGATCTACTGTATGATGTACAAGAGGCGCCTGGGATGCCTGGAACGATACAATAAATAAATTGCATGATTGCATGTAAGTTGCAGCTTAGTTGAAATGCCACATATCGCATCGTAAAATGCCAGTTGAGATAATAAGTTTTAAAAAGCCTTTCCCCAAGGGCACACTGACTTTTATCACAAGAGTCACAGTCACAAGATCTTGCTTTCGGCAGAAATCACTCAAGAACCCACTCAGACTTAAGGCATCAGCGGCATTTTTCCGAACACGGATGCCACAATATCATGCAAATAATTCAAACTTTCACATCAAATCACGTCAAACATTGATGTAAAACAGCGCGCGCGCAAAGAAATGCATGTATACAGTAGGTGTGATATATTGAACCACCATGTGTGAGTATGCATATACATATATATAATATATGTCTGTGTGCATTTACAACGCACTATATATCTATCCCTATATATATGTATATGTATATGTATATGTATATGTATATGTATATGTATATGTATATGTATGTATGAATACGTATAATCGTATATAGGCATGCGGCATACCCAGTGTGTGTGTGCACAATAGGTGTGAAAGGATGCTTCCAAGGTGGCCCTACCAGTTTGAGCCTGGACCAGGTCCCCACACTTTGCAAGAGGGCGCAGCCAAAGGCCTGCAATGATATGCAAAAGCCATCAAAAGCCAATGTCAATGCAAAAATTCCAATTCTTTAAAAATCTGATCCAACGCTTTTGCCAAGGGCAAAGGTCTCTGAACGTTCCTGAGCCAGAAATCTTAACTCGCGCCTGAACTCTTGAATTGTCAGAGTGCAAACTCAACATTTCAATGGCGTGCCTCAGTGCAAAGTCGAATGAATTTGTGTGGCCGAGAGTTTTGCAAAGCCCCTGGAGCATCTTTGATCTGTGCCCAAACATGACGCTCGTCTAGCTGTACATAGCAAACCCTGGCCAAACGAAGCTCAGCATAGCACTCACACCCTCCAAGTTCTCCTATTTGGAGTTGGTTGTCAGCCTTGGCTCATTCACAATTCACTTCACAAGCTGTTCGCCGCTTCTCTATGCTGCTCTTGGTGACGGCAGCACCGTCAACATTCTAACTTCCCTGAAGTCCTTGACTCTTGAAGTTCACAACATTGTTCTTTC